>OKTS01000647.1_pt1 | contig 15636 bp, 12 predicted proteins | sample 1606331 | NCBI WGS metagenome assembly OKTS01 (sample SAMEA3879564, study PRJEB24766) | human gut metagenome | biome: human-associated habitat; feature: feces | place: USA | collected 1985/1987 | reverse complement strand
GAAAGAGGATTTATGGGAACGTTTTCTTGACGACATGGCGTTCGTTGTTCAATATAACCGCCCCCACTTTCTTGGAACTCTCATCCTGAAAGACGCTTCTGTTCCTCAGCAAAACACCTCTTATGCAACAAAACTTGTTCTTGTTGATGGTCAACAACGTCTTACGACATTTTTGATTTTCTTAAAAGTGCTCTGTTTAAAAATGAATCAGCCGGGTATCTTTGATACAAATTTTCGCCTAATAACAACGCGGGAGCTTTCTTTACAGCATGGAAAAAATGATTCCGAAGCATTCAAATGCGTTATGGATCAAACAAATGCAGTGCCCATCATAGACAACCGCTCCTCGTCTCCAATTGTTCAGGCATTCAACTATTTTGCTTCACATTTGCAAATGAGTACTTTGAACGACTATATGACAGTCATTTCCAACGTTCAATTTGTCCGGATTGATTTGGGCCCCACCGATGATGAACAGCAGATTTTTGATTCTCTAAATTCCCTTGGCGTTCGCTTAACCACCTCCGAGCTTTTAAAGAATTACTTTTTTAGCAGGAATAACATCACTGCGTATCAAAATATTTGGGAATCTGTTTTTGAAGCCAACGAAAGCACAAAAGCCTATTGGGATACCGAAATTGAGGCCGGCCGCGTAAAACGCCCACTTATTGATATCTTCTTCGATGCCTATTTTCAGCAGTTTATCCAAAAGAAAAAGTATAATATTAGTGTTGACGACAAATTAATATATGCTCGCACAGATCAGCTTGCCAATTCCTATCAGAGTTTTGTAAACACATATTGTGGCGGTAATAAAAATACTATTCTGGATACTCTAAAGGATTATGCCACTTTATTCCAGCAAACCTTCAAGTCCGATTTTTGCAGCACCACAATTCCATCAGATTTTGGCATCGAACGTTTGAACATCGTTATTTTTGGTCTAAAAACCACAACGTTGATTCCTTACGTTCTCTACCTTGCAAAAAACATTTCTAATTTAGCCATTCTAAACGAGATGTATGGCGTTCTGGAAAGCTACGTTATGCGTCGTATTGTCACTCGTGCTTCCACAACAAATTATACAAAGTTATTTCTCTCCTTTATCGCCAACGAAATACTTACTCCACAGGATTTACGAGACCGTTTGCAAGTGCTTGGCGGCACCAACTCCTCGATTCCTGATGACACTGAACTTCGGGATGGTTTTGAACACTCTAAACTGATGAACCTTTATTCTAAAGGTGTTCTTTATCTGATTGAAAGCCACATCCGCCCTGCTCAGAGTGCTGTTGTGCTGCATGGTTTCAACAATTACAGTCTTGAGCATCTGATGCCCAAAAAATGGCGCAACAACTGGCCCGCCTGCTCTACCCCGCTGGCCGCAGAAAAGAGAGATTCTATCCTTCTGACTCTGGGAAATCTTGCAATCATCCCGCAGTCTTTGAACGCCTCCATCCGGGACAGTGACTGGAGCACAAAGAAAGCCGGAAAGGGCCAAGAAAAGCCCGGTCTTACGCTCTGCGCATCGGGCCTTTCCACGCTTCAGAATGCCCTGACAAAAACGGACTGGAACGAGAGTGAGATTCAGACCCGTGCCCTCTGGCTTTATAAACAGGCACAAAGTCTCTGGAAGTTTTAAACCATTCAAAAAATGCCGCCGCACGAATTTGTGCGACGGCATTTTCAGCTTCAATTACAGCATCTTGGAAAGGAAAGCTTTCAGACGAGGATGCTTGGGGTTCGAGAAGAGCTCCTGCGGGGGCTCATCTTCCTGGATCCTGCCTTCATCGATGAAGATGACGCGGTTGGACACCTCGCGGGCAAAGCCCATCTCGTGGGTGACCACCAGCATGGTGATGCCGGTGTGGGCCAGCTCCTTCATCAGCTCCAGCACCTCGCCGACCATCTCAGGGTCGAGGGCAGAGGTGGGCTCGTCGAACAGGATGACATCCGGGTCCATGGCCAGAGCGCGGGCAATGGCAATGCGCTGCTGCTGGCCGCCGGAAAGGCTCTTGGGGAACACATTGGCTTTATCGGACAGGCCGACACGGGCCAGCAGCTCCTCGGCGCGCTTGGAAGCCTCCTCCTTGCTCTTGAGCTTGAGCAGCTCCGGGGCCAGGCAGAGGTTCTGCTTGACGGTCAGGTGGGGGAAAAGGTTGAAGTGCTGGAACACCATGCCCATCTTCTGGCGCACGGCATCGATGTGGGCATCATCCACCTCGATTCCCTCAAACTTGATGGAGCCGCCGGTGGGGATCTCCAGCCGGTTCAGGCAGCGCAGGAAGGTGGACTTGCCGCAGCCGGAGGGGCCGATCAGGCAGACCACATCGCCGCGGTAGATGTCGATGTCGATGCCCTTCAGGACATCCAGGGTGGGGGTGGGCTGCTTTGCGCCCTTTTTGGTCTCACCGCCGTAGGTCTTGGTCAGACCACGGACTTCCAGGATCTTTTCAGCATGATTAGCGGTCACCTTGCGCCATCCTCCTCTCAAACTTCGACAGCAGCCATGTAAAGAGCATGACTAAGACCAGATAGACCACTGCAACGCCCAACAGGGGGAACATGGCCTCGTAGGTACGGTTCATAATGCCCTGCGCCGCATACAGCAGCTCCTTGCCGCCGATAACGGTGATGAGCGAGGTATCCTTGAGCAGGACGATGAACTCGTTGCCCAGTGCAGGCAGCACCGCGCGGATGGCCTGCGGAATGACGATGACCACCATGGTGGTCATGTAGTTCAGGCCCAGGCTGCGGCCGGCTTCCATCTGGCCGGGGTCCACCGCCATCAGGCCGCCGCGGATGATCTCCGAGACGTAAGCGCCCGAGTTGATGCCCAGTGCCAGCGCACCGACCATGGTAAAGTTGCGGCTGTTGGAAAAGATGACCATGCTCATAATGAGCAGCTGGACCATCATGGGGGTGCCGCGGATGATGGTGGTGTACACCTGACAGACGGCATTGAAGAAGCCCAGCACCGGGTTCCTGCGGCCGGGACGCTGCTGGTCGTGCGCAACACGCACCAGTGCGACCACGCTGCCCAGCACCACGCCCAGTGCCAGCGCAATGGCGGTGACCAGCAGCGTAGTGCCCACGCCCTGGATGTACTGCACCCAGCGGTCGTTCAGGATGAACGCCTGATAGAATTTGAAGAACATTTCCTGCCCGAAGTCCAGCTTCGTGCCGCTGTTGAGCAGCTCTTTCAGCAGTTCGTATTGTGCGGCCATTCGCATCCTCGCTTTCTAAAATTGTTAGAATTTTGTAACCTGTTCTTTCCAAAAAAGGGGAGGTGCCCCAGATGGGGCCGCCTCCCCGTGATACAAGGTACAGCTGAATTATTCAGCGGTGATGTACTTGTCCACGATGGACTGCAGGGTGCCGTCAGCCTTCAGCTCTTCCAGAGCGGCATTGACAGCATCCTCCAGAGCGGAGCCCTTTGCCATGCCAATGGCGTAGTCCTCCTCGGCGTAGCTGGTGTCCAGAATGACCAGACCGGGGTTGGCGGCAACAAACTCCTTTGCAGGGGCATTGTCGATGACAACTGCATCGACCTGGCCATTGTTCAGAGCCTGCACAGCGGTCAGGCCGTCGTCGTATGCGACCACAGCGTCATCGCCGAAGTCATCAGAGCAGTAGATGTAGCCGGTGGTGCCGCGCTGGGTGCCGATCTTCTTGCCTTCCAGATCATCGGGAGAAGCAATGTCAGAGCCGTTCGGCACAATGATGGACTGGATGCCGGTAGCGTAGCTGTCGGAGAAGTCCATCACAGCCTTGCGCTCGTCGGTCACGGTAACGCCAGCCATGACGATATCGGCCTTGCCCTGCTGCACGCTCAGCAGTGCTGCGTCGAAGTCCATATCATCGATCTGCAGCTCCAGGCCCAGCTTCTCAGCAATGGCCTTGGCGGTGTCGATGTCGATGCCCTCAAACTCACCGGCATCGGTGGTCATCTCGTACGGAGGGAAGGCAGCGTTGGTGGCCATGGTCAGCTTGCCAGCCTCAACGGTGGTCAGCTCAGCGGCAGCGCTGGTGGAAGCAGCCTCGGAAGAAGCTGCACTGCTTGCAGTGGAAGAAGCGGTGCTGGAGGCGGAACCGCCGCAGGCAGTCAGAGCCAGAGCGGCAGCGGTCAGACCAGCGGCAGCCAGAAAGCTGCGGCGATTGATCTTTTTCATATTCAAACACTCCTCTGTTGATTGTATAATTTTTCACTTTCCCGGCACGATGCGCTTCATCGTGTCATCAAGGAACAGGATTAGTATATGTTGTACAAATAAAAAAGTCAAGTGTTGTGCAAAAAATCGGAACAAATGAAACCCTTTTGAAAACATTTATACAGAAACAGCCGAAGAAAGAATGAATATATACAAGCTCTGGTCTGTGAGTCACCTTCTCCGAAGTAAAATCATATCTCCGCAGTGGTTTTTCTCGAAACCGTCCTGTTCGAAAAGCACATGGCGAAATTGCCAAAAAACGGAAGAAAAAATCGTTCAAAAGCACGAGAACATATCAATTGACAAGAAAAAAAGGGGAGGGTAAAATAGAATCAGTGCGGAAAACCCGAAAAAACGGGAAATTTTGCAAAAATTGGAATAGGAGAGAACTATGAGAAACAAAAAGCTTTACAAACGCCTTGTCGCTCTCATCCTCGCAGGCTGTGTCGTTGTCGGCAGTTCTGCCGTCGGCTTTGCAGCTGACACAGAGGAAGCTGCGGCGCGGTTAAAGCACAATCATTTTTGGATCCTTGGCACAAAAATTTCGGATGCAACTTGTATAAGCCCGGCGATTTACAATTATTCTTGTAGATGTGGTGAAACCAAAACGGATACATTTGGTTTAAAAGACCTTCTCAATCACGTCCATACAGAAGTTCGCGATGCAGAAGATGCCACCTGTACAGAAAAAGGCTATACCGGTGATACTTATTGCATTGATTGCGACAAGCGCGTATCCAGGGGAAAGAAAACTAACGCCCTCGGACACGATTATAAGGATGTTGCGGAAGTTCCTGCTACTTGTGTAACGGAGGGAACAGCAGCAACACAGCAGTGCAAACGCTGTGACTATATCGTTCCGGCACAGAGCCTTCCGATCGATCCCAACAATCATGCAAACATAGTTAAAGATGTTGCCGTAGCTCCCACCTGCACCGAAACGGGCCTGACTGAAGGTAGCCACTGCGGTGACTGTAATAAAATACTGATCGCCCAGGAAGTTGTCTCCTCCACCAACCACACCGAAGTGATTGACCCGGCTGTTGCAGCAACCTGCACCGAAACAGGCCTGACTGAGGGCAGCCACTGCTCTGTCTGCAACAAAATCCTGGTTGCACAGAAAACGGTTTCTGCTCTGAATCACAGCTTTACCAACTACATCAGCAACGACGATGCCACCTGCACTGAGGACGGCACCAAAACCGCAAAGTGTGACCGTTGTGATGTAACTGACACCCAGTCCGATGAAGGCTCTGCCAAAGGCCACACCTCTGTTGTGGATGCCGCCGTGGCTCCCACTTACAGCTCCGTTGGCCTGACTGAGGGCAGCCATTGTGCAGATTGTGGCCTTGTCTTTAAGGAACAGGAAGTGATTCCTGCTCTGGTTCCCGATACCAATGTAGACTTCCACCTGAATCAGACAGGCGTTCTGTCCAGCCATCGGGTAGATGTTGCCACCGGTGCGCAGAAAGATGCGCCCGCTCTGCAGGCAGTTACTTCCGCCTACACCAACTTCTCTGGTCTGACGGTCTTCCACGGTACGCTGGCAAATGGTGAGCGTATTATGACCGTGGCCCTGATCGGCAGTGACGGCATTTCCGAGGTCGATATCACCCTGAACGTGGTGGTGAATACCGATGTCGTAACCGGTTACCGGTTGATGCTGGTAAACGCAGACGGCACGGAGACCGAGCTTTCTGTGGGAAGCGGCAACGGCAAGAGCAGCTTTGCCCTGAACTTTGCCAATGGTGCACAAATCATCCACCTTGTTCCCATTGCAGAATAAATTATTCACACAACCAACGAGACCGCCCACCGGGCGGTCTCGTTTTTGTTTTATCGGCGTTTCTGTGGCAGGGGGATGCCCAGCACCAGGGCAATGCCCACGGCCAGCGCCACGGCGATCTTGAAGGTGGAGATGCCGTTTGCCAGCGCCAGAGCGTTGTCGCCCTGAATGAAGTAGTAGGCGCTGTAATAGATGCCCGCACCGGGCACCAGCGGAAAGATGCCGGTGAGCAGGAACACCGTCACCGGTGTTCTGAGGGTCATCGCAAGGATGCGGGCCAGCAGCGTCAGCGGAATGACCGCCAGCAGCGAGGCTGCAAAGGCTTCCATCCCGAACAGCTCTGCGATCTCGTATACCAGCCAGCCCACTGCGCCCACCAGCCCGCAATAAGGCAGGGTGCGTTTGGGGCAGGCAAAGAGGATGGCAAAACTCAGGGTGCCCGCCCCGGCCAGCAGGAACTGCAGGGCCAGACGGCCCAGCTGCTCCCCGGTGAAAAGAAGCTCTGTCATACCACGGCCACCCCCTTCAAAAAGGCATAGAGACTCAGCACAAGGCCGGTGCCGATGGCGATACTGGCCGCAATGAGCAGCGCGTCGATCATCCGGATGGTGCCGGACAGGTAATCTCCCTGCACAAAGTCCCGGATGCCCATGGTAAAGGCGATGCCTGGAGTCAGGATCATCAGGGTGCCGATGATGGCGTGACTGGCTTCAGTGCCCAGCAGGCTGCAGCCCAGAATACAGCACAGGGTGATGAGGGCGGCGGTGGAGATGGTTCGGAACCCGCCCCCCACGCCGTGCCGCCCGCAGAACAGCAGGTAGGCGTTGGCCGCAACACCGGCCGCAGCGGCGGCAAGCCCGGCTTTCAGGTCGCCTCCAAAGATCAGCGCAAAGCAGAACGCGCCGCCCATGCCCGCCGCAATCTGCACCCAGTCCTTCGGAAAAGGGATGCACCTGGCCTGAGCCAGCCGGGTCTCGGCCTCGGCGACGGTCTCCACTTCCCCGGATGCGATCTGCCGCGAAAGCTGGTTTACTGCCGCCACCCGCCCCAGGTGGGTGGTACGGGTGGGCACGTTGCGCACCTCGCTCATCTCCGCCGTGCCTGCGCTGGCAAAAATGCCGTTGGTCAGCACATAGACATGGAACTCCCGCAGGTGGAAGCTGGCCGCCATGATCTCCATGGTCTGCTCCACCCGGAACACCTCTGCCCCGTTCTCCAAAAGGGTCTGCCCAGCCGCCATGATAAAATCCATGATGCGGCGGCGCTGTTCCCCGTCCGGATACAATTCCCTCTCTGCCATGCTGTGGTCTCCTTAAAATTGGCATAAAAAATGACCGCCTCAACGTTTCAATGCCTGAGCGGTCATTTTTCTTGACGAATCTATTTGTAGTATAGTCAATCTCCGGCGGCTTGTCAAGCAGGCACGCCGTTTTTTCAGAACTTGAACAGGTTCACGATCCGCTGCCACAGGCGGGTGAAGAAGTTGCCTTCCTGCACATCGGCGGTGGTCTGGGCGGTAACATCCGCAGCGGCGACCGTCTCACCGGTCTTATAGACGAACTTCACGCTGCCGGAAGCATCCTCGGACTTACCGGCAAAGCTGGTGTAGTCCTCCAGACGGCTGGTCATCTCGTCCAGCACGGTCTTCAGGCCGTGGAGCTGCTCCTCGTCCAGAGCGCCGGTCAGCTTGGAGATGCCCTCCTCATTGAACTGGTTCAGGCCATCGTTCAGCCGGACCGTGCCATCGCTGAGCTGGCCTGCGCCATCATTCAGGGTGGTCACGCCGTCATACAGGGTCTTGGTGCCATCGGCCAGCTGGGCGGCACCGTCCTTTGCGGAGTGGGCACCGTCAGCAGCGGTGGCAACACCGTTGGTGTACTGGTTGACACTGGACACGAAATACTGGATCTGCGCCAGGCTGTTCTTCAAGGCACGGACATCTGCGATATCCTGGCTGTTCTCAGCCTGATACTTCAGCTCGTCATGCACAGTCTGCTTGGCGCTGGCAGTGCTCAGATCAAGCATGGCGCTGAACATGGAGGGGTCGTAGCTCTGCATCAGCCGCAGAGCAGCTTCCAGGTCATGGTTGGTCTTGGTTGCGGAGAGATACAGGGCAATGTCCAGCTGGCTGTCCTTGAAGCTGGGCTCCTGCTCCCAGACGGTGCGAACCATCTTCTTGCGGGCAGCGGCCAGTGTCTTTTCGTTCATGGTCAGCACTTCGTCAATGACGGAAGCGTAGTTGTCCCAGGTCATGGGGGTGTCGATCAGGCCGCCCTCCATCAGGGTGCTGTTGGCAGAGGCCAGAACGCCATCGGCCACCTGCTGGGCACCTGCCTGCAGGGCGGCGTTGTTGGAGCTCAGGGTATCCAGGCCGTTGGTCAGCTGGCCCAGACCATCGTTCAGGGTGGAAGCACCGCTGTTCAGCTGAGAAGCGCCGTCCAGCAGGGCCAGGGTACCGTTGGCCAGCTGGGAAGCACCGTCCACCAGTTGGGCGGCACCATCCATCAGCTGGTTCATGGCATCGTTCAGCTGGCTGATGCCATCGGTCAGTTCATTGATGCTGCTCAGGTCAAAGGCATTGGTGCCCAGCGCATCGGCGTTGGTGGCACAGGCCAGCATGACCTGCGGTGCGGTCAGGTTCTCGACATCGGCTTCCACAGTGACGCTGTCCTGCAGATAATCCTCCACAGTAGACAGGTCATCGGGCAGCAGGCCGTCCAGAGAGTCCTTCACGCCGGGCAGGCAGACGAAAGCGGCCACGCTGCTCTTGGCGGCAGATTCCAGCATTCCGTGCTCGGCGCTCAGGTTGGTGGCATCCTGACCAAAGATCACGCCCACAGCAGTGATGAGCGGGGTGACAACGGTGCGCTCCTTGCCGTTGACGGTCACGGTGCCGGTCTCGTTGTTGGTCAGGTCGACAGTCACGGTCAGGTGGCCGCTCTTGCCGATCAGGTTCTCAAGGCTGTCAGTCACGCCGTCCAGCGTATAGGTGACATTTGCGGTGATGGGCAGGGGCTTGTCTGTATTGCCCTTATAGTACACGTCGGTGTCGTCGGTGTTCCAGACCAGCTTTTCGCCGTCCTGGGTGAACGCGGCATCGCTCTCGGTGTTCTGGATATCGGTCAGGGTGCTCTCATCGGTGACATTGGACAGGCCGGAAGCGCTGTACAGGTGCTCGCTGACGGTGGTGGACTTGATGGAGCCGTCGGCGTTCATCACGGCGTAGACGGTCTCATCCTTGGAATAATCGGCCTTGGCGGCTGCAAAGGCGGGCAGGGTCATGCCTGCGGCGAGAGTCAGCGCCAGCGCCGCACTGGCGAAACGAAGCGATTTTTTCATGGTAATTACTCCTTATCAGACTTCTTGGCGTTGGAAGATTCAGGGACCAGCCAGTGCATGGTGGTGTGGCGGATGACCCAGTCCAGCAGCATCAGGGCGGCAGGCAGAACGACCAGAATGACAGCCATACTGATCAGTGCGCCGCGGGAGATGAGCCGGCAGATGCTCTGCAGCAGCTCCATCTTACTGATGGCGGCCACGCCGACGGTTGCGGCAAAGAAGGTCAGGCCGCTGGTCAGGATGGACTGGCTGCAGTGCTCCAGCGACTGCTGGGCAGCTTCCCGCGGGGTGCGGCCATAGCTGCGCTCCTCGTGATAACGGGTGGTCATCAGGATGGAGTAGTCCACAGTCGCGCCCAGCTGGATGGTACCGATGACGATGCTGGCGATGAAGGGCAGCTGGGTACCGGTGAAATACGGGATGCCCATATTGATGGAGATGGCGGCCTCGATGCTGGCAACCAGCAGCACAGGGATGGACAGGCTCCGGAAGGAGATCAGGATGATGGCAGCGACTGCCATGATCGACCAGACGTTGACGTTCTTGAAATCCACGTCCGCGACCTCGATCAGGTCCTTGGTCATGGCACCCTCGCCGGTGATGACACCGTTGGGGTCAACCGCCTTGATAAGGTCGTTCATCTCGGTCAGCTGGTTGTTGATGGCATCGGTACCGGTCTTATAGGAGCTGTTGGCCAGAATGAGCTTGTAGCCGCCGGACTGCAGGATCTCGGTCACGCTGTCGGGCAGCAGCTCGGTCTGGAAGCCCGGACCGGTGATGGAATCCAAGCTCACCACCTGGGTGATGCCGTCCACATCCTTGAGCTCATCGCAGAGGTCAGACACCTGTGTTGCGGTCAGGTCCTCATCCACCAGAATAAAGTGGGAGGTGGTCATGCCAAAGTCCTCGCCCAGCTTGTTGGTGCCAACGATGCCGGTCAGGTCCTGGGGCAGCGAGTCGAACAGGGTGTAGTAGACCTCGGTCTTTTGCTGGGCCACCACAAAGGGCACCAGCAGCACAAGAAAGACGACCACGATGGGCATTGCATGCTTGGAAACAAAGTAGCTGAGCTTGGTCAGCTTGGGCACGATGGTGCGGTGCTTGTACTTTTCGACCTGCTGATCAAAGGTCAGGATCAAAGCAGGCAGAATGACGATGGTGCAGATGACACCCAGCGCCACACCCTTTGCCATAACAACACCGATATCGCGGCCCAGCGTCAGGCGCATGGCGCACAGTGCCAGGAAGCCCGCAATGGTGGTCAGGGAGGAAGCGGTGATGGAGGTCATGGTCTTGCAGATGGCGGTCACCATGGCTTCCTCGTTGGAGGAGCGGAGTTCCTTTTCCTCCTGATAACGGTGGAGCAGGAAAATGGAGAAGTCCATCGTCACACCCAACTGCAGCACCGTGGAAAGCGCCTGGGTGATGTAGCTGATCTGACCCAGGAAGATGTTGGTGCCAAAGTTGTACGCAATGGGGAACAGCAGGCCCAGCATGAACAGCACAGGCGTGATGGTGCTCTCTAGCGAGAGGAACAGCACCAGCATACTGGCACCCACAGCGCACAGGATGTACAGCGGCATCTCTTCATTGATCAGCGCCTTGGTATCCTGCAAGATAACGCTCATGCCGCCAAAGTAGCAGTCGTGCCGCAGCACCTGTTTGATCTGCTGGACGGCGTTCATCGTCTCGTCGCTGGCGCTGGGCGCATCAAACCGGACGATGAGCATGGTGGAATCATTTTTACCGAACATGAACTGCTGGACATCCGCGGGCAGCATCTCGGTGGGGATGCTGGGGTCGATGACATCGCTGAGCCAGAAGGTCTGTGTGACACCGGGCACCGCATCAATGTCCTTCTTCATGGCGATCAGTTCATTGGTAGGCAGGCCTTCCACCGTGATCATGCCGGTGGAGGCCAGATGAAAGTCGTCCTCAAGCGCTACCTCGCCGATCATGGAGTCGAGCTCCTGCGGCAGATAGGTCAGGACATCATAGTTGATGCGGGTAGCAACCGCGCCGATTGCGGAAGGGATCAACAGCAGGACCGCTACTGTTAAGATCAGCTTGCGCAGACGCACGATGCTCTGTGCGATCTTTTTCATGGGAACCCTCCATACGAAAGTTGATTGGATCTGCCCTAAAAATGACCCGTGGTCATTTCTGAGCAAGCACTATTATAACCAATCGACGCAAGGTGTCAAGACAAAAAATGACCAAAAGTCAGTTTTCTTATCACAAAGCAAAAATTGTATAGCTTGTCCGGGGGCTTTTGCTCTTGCGCTCTTCCCTTCTCCCTGCTAAAATATTGTTTACACGACAAAACAACGTCAGAAAAGAGGATGCAGCAAGCTATGAGCACCGTGGAAGGAAAGAAACAGGAAAAGCGCCGCGCGCTTCTGGATGCAGCTTACGAGCTGTTTCTGGAGCGGGGCACCTCCAAGACCAGCGTGGAGGATATTACCTCCCGCGCCAAGGTGGGCAAGGGCACGTTCTACCTCTATTTTGCCGATAAGGGTTCGGTCACGCAGGCCCTGCTGGCCCGGGTGAGCTACCAGCTGCTGGACAACGCCTGTGCCGCTGCCGAACAGCACGCCGCCGAGCTTACCAGCTTCCCCGACCAGATGATCTTTGTCATTGACCATATCATCGAAGCCCTGCGCGCGGACACCCTGATGCTCCGCTTCCTGGAGCGCAGCTTTGTCTGGCCCGGGCTGGATCAGATCGAAGCCAGCGGCGAGGCCGAACCGCTGATGCGCAAGGTCCTCCAGATCGTGATGTGCAGCCCCGAGATGGCGGGCCGCACCGAGCGGGAGATCTACCAGCGCATCACCGCCCTGGGCAGTATGTGCATATCGGTGTGCTACACCTCTGTATTGGAGGGCAAGCCTGACAACATCGACAACATGAAGCCCATCCTCTACGACATCATCCGCCGGGCGCTCTGAGCACCTCTCCCCTGCCAGCCCCCGCAAAGGGGCCTTTGCGCCAATCCCTCGGGGCAAAAAACGGAAAAGGCAGACTTTTTTCAAAAAAGCCCTTGCAATTGCGCGAAAAATGTGGTATCATACTCAAGTCGATACGACATCTGGACGGTTAGCTCAGCTGGTAGAGCATCTGCTTGACGTGCAGGAGGTCACAGGTTCGAGTCCTGTACCGTCCACCATACAGTTCGTACTCGAACCCGATTCTTTATGAAAAAGGGTTCGGGTACGTTTTTTGTTTATCAGAGGTTCTGCGGCGAGAGTACGCAGAGCGGTAAACGAACAAAGGCAGGGTATCACCGTGGCGGTGGTATCCTGCCTTTTGCTTTGAAATCAAGTTATCATTGTGCGAACTTGATTGCCCTTATGGAGAAAATCATTTTACTGGTCTGCGCTTTCGTACATCTGGGTCGTTGTGCCGACCTGCTCCGTACCAGCGTTCCCGTCAATAGTCACATCGGCAGTGCAGCTTTCAATGGTGCTGCCCTCGGCGCGGCCTGCAACGGTACCGGGTGTAACGGCACCGTCAATGCTGCCCTTTACCGAGCAGTTGGTGATTTTGAAAACCGTCTCCTCACCGTAGTAGTATAGGCCGGTACCCACAAGGCCGCCCACATGGGTGGCACCGTTTGCCTTGATGTTCACGGTCACATTGCAGTTGTCAATGACAGAGGGATAGTTTTTAGTGGAGAAGCCTTCCGTTTCAAGGCAGACATCCGGGTTGGAATGGGTGCCTGCATAGCCGCACAAACCGCCAATGGCGTGACCACCGTTTTCGCTCTCGATAGTCACATCAGCGGTGCAGTTGGTGATGGTGTCCATCATTTCCAGACAGCCACCAATGCCGCCCAGACCCACCGGCTCGTTGCCGGTGGCTTTCACGGTGCCGGATGCTGTGCAGTTGTCGATGCTGCCGCCAAAGCCGCCGCCGACTACCAGACCGCCGCACTCGGCAACGTCTGCCTGAACGATCTTATCGGTAAAGTGGTTGTCACCGATGACGACCACGGTAGCCCCCTCCACCATGCAGTTGGTGATAGAGTTGTTGTTACCGCCCACAATACCGCCGACACAGTTATTGCCGGTAATGGTGGAATCGCCCTTCAGTGTGACGTTATCCACAGAACCCATGTTGTAGCCCACAACGCCGCCAATGGCCATGGAAGTGCCTTCCGTTACTGTGACCGTGGCATCTTCCAGAGTCAGGTTTTTCACCTCACCGCAGCTCACGCCGAACAGACCGGCACCGCAGTTATAGGTATCCGAAGTATAGCTCAGGTTGGAAATAGTGTGGCCGTCTCCGTCAAAGGAGCCGAGGAACAGGGTGGAGTGTGTCTCCATGTCCGGACAGGTCCAGATCACTGGTCAGTTTGAAGCAAACACCGGCGTAGCCGCCCTGCGAGCCATCGTTGACATTGGAAGCAAAGGTCAGCAGGGAATCCACGCTGTTGATCTGGTAGGGGTCTTCCTGCGTGCCGGAACCGCCGTCATAGTTGGCGGAAACAGCAGTGGTGCTGACGGAAGAAGCAGCCGCAGAACTTGCGGCAGTGCTGCTTGCGGTACTCTGGGCGGAAGAACCTGCACAGCCTGACAGGAAAGCTGCGGCGAGGCATACGGCGATTACGCCGGTTTGAATTCGTCTCATAATGGAATATCCTTTCTATGTTAGTTTTTTCTAACCAGAAAGTATAACCAAATAAGGCTGGTCTGCCACTCCGAACCGTCAGAAAACATCCGATTCGGACGGCGAGTTTCGGAATAGAGTGGGGCTGGTGCCGTATTCTTTTTTGAATGCTTCCGAAAATTTGCTGGGGTTATCATAGCCGAGTGCGGCTGCGATCTCGGTTACACTGTGACTTGTATCCTGCAAAAGGACGCGGGCAGTCTGCATCCGGTAGGATTTCATGTATTGATAAATGGAGCTGCCATAAACGGCTTTGAAGCAGAGCTTCATGGAAGTTTGCGCAATGCCGAACTGCCGGGAAAGCTCAGCCAATGTGTAATGGTGACTGAGATCCTGTATCATTGCATCGTGCATCGCCCGAACAGTTATGACTTGACTGCGGGAGAAAAACTGTCGCTTTTCGGAGAAGGACTCCTGCGGCAGGTCGTTTAGGAGCATGAGCAACTCCAGCACCTTGGCTTTCAGGTAGTGGGCCATCCTTTCCGGTGGGGCAGCGTACAGCTCCGAAAAAATGTGCGCGACTTCCCGGTTGCTGCGCAGCACATAGCAGCTCTCTTCTCGGCAGAAACGCTCGGCGATGGTTTCCAAATGGATGTCAAGATCGCCCATGATGGCTTCCAGAGAAGAAAGCGTCTGCTGCGCCTGCGGCAAGTCGATGGTGATGGAAATGCCGTGATAGTGTGCCAATGGAAAACAGGTCTGCCGGGTGGTGTGGCTCAGCCGGTGAATGGACAGGTCGCCCGCACCGATATACTGATAATCGCCGTTCTGAAACTCGCACTCAAACCGCCCTTCCCAGCAGTGATTGATTTCGATGGTATCCGGCATGGGGCGTTTGTTCTGATTCTGCCCGTCCTTCATGTGAAAGTCGTTGTAGAAAAGATCAATCCCCGGCAGGATCAGATATTCAGAGATGAGCCCTTCGCCGGTGTCGTTCTGCATCCGGTAAAGTCTGCACCCGGCGGATGCGGCTAAATGCTGCACCTCCGGGTCAAAGAAATCAATGGGACACTGCTTCATTCCAGCACCTCCTCACAGCCCTATTATAATAAATTCATGGGTTTGGAACAAGCCACACCTTTATCGATTGAATCTATAAATTCCAGCTTATAGCACGTGTTCCTAGCAGGGTTTGGGGCAGGCACGCCCCAACAAGAAGCAGTCCCGAAGTGGCGAGAATTTTCAAGAATTGAAAATTTGTGGCCACGGGACGATTCTTGCTCTCAGCTAATTCGCTCAAAACAGCTTTTGCGCAATTGTTTCCAAATTGTTAAGACGCATAAAGCAAGCAAAGAACCTTTTTCTTCTGAAGTGGTGGTGTTCACGGTGAGCACCACCACTTTTCTGTTTTGTTTTTCTTGCAAACGGGTGCGAAATATGGTATATAGGTTATACGAAACATTGCTTCGATTGAATAACCTGACATTCAATGATGTGTAAAGAGAGGTGCAGCCATGACCGCCGTAATCTACGCCCGCTATTCATCCGATAGCCAGCGCGAAGCGTCCATTGAGGGACAGCTGCGCGACTGCAAGGACTACGCCGAGAAAAACGGCATCACCGTGGTCGGCACCTACATTGACCGTGCCTACTCTGCCAAGACGGATGACCGCCCGGAGTTCCAGCACATGA
>OKTS01000643.1_pt1 | contig 15681 bp, 13 predicted proteins | sample 1606331 | NCBI WGS metagenome assembly OKTS01 (sample SAMEA3879564, study PRJEB24766) | human gut metagenome | biome: human-associated habitat; feature: feces | place: USA | collected 1985/1987 | reverse complement strand
CCCGCCACTCCCGGGGCACCCGGTCAGCCTGGGCAATGGGCAAAATGAGATACTCCACCCCGCTCAGGGCCTGCTCCGGCACCTGCTCCCAAGCTTCAAAACGGGCGCGCAGGGTGCGGTGAGGCGGCAGAGTGCGCAGGGGCAGAGCATCCGGCTCCGCCTCGTGTACTGGCCAGGGGCGCAGGACCTCCCGCTTTTTCAGCAGGGCCTCCAGCGCATCCCGGCGCAGCTCGTTCACAGCACTGCCCGGCACGAACCAGGGGCCGCCGTCCATCTCCACATCGATCTTTTCCACCGCAAAGGGGGTGCCGCCCGTCTTGGAAAGGCTGCGCTGCAGGCTCTCGGTGGGGTCGGTGCGGGCAGGCTGCGGTTCCGCATCGCCGTAGGCAAAGGCCTTGTTACCGTCCGCGTCGGTCACGGTCAGCTTCTCGCCGCCCTCTTCGATCTCCAGCCTGAACTGCACCGGCACCCGGCTGCGCTCGCGGCGGTAGAGCTCGCGCAGGGCAGGCAGGGTCTTTTTGGTCAGCTCTGCATCGGCTTCGCTTCGCACACCGAACATGGTGCCGTCGATCTTTCCATCCAGATAGCCGGAGGTGAAGCCGGAGCGGCTGAACGCATTTTTCAGCAGGTCACGGTCGTAGGCACGGCCCTCGCGGCCTGCCAGGCAAGCGCTGACCGCCGCCGCCACATACTCCGGCGTGCGCAGACGGCCCTCGATTTTGGCCGATGCCACGCCGACGGCCTGCATCCGATCCAGCTTGTCGATGACAGAGTTATCCTTCAGAGAAAGGTGGTGCAGACGGCCCGGCTTGCCCTCGGGCAGCGGGTTTGCCTCAAAGGGCAGGCGGCAGGGCCCGGCGCAGGAGCCCCGGTTTCCGCTGCGGCCGCCCAGGAAGGCAGACATATAGCACTGGCCGCTGACACACATGCAGAGCGCGCCGTGGACAAAGCACTCGGTCTCGATGCCGCAGTGCTTTGTGATGTGCTCCACCTCGGGCAGGCTCAGCTCACGGGCCAGCACCACCCGGGTAAAGCCCAGCTCCTTCAGCTCCAGTGCGCCCTGCAGGGTGTGGACGCTCATCTGGGTGGAGCCGTGGCGGGGCAGGTCGGGGGCGATCCGTCCGATGAGCTGCGCCACCGCCAGGTCCTGGCAGATGACCGCATCCGCGCCGCTCTCGGCCACAGCCTTCACGGCAGCGGCCAGCGCGGCCAGCTCCCCACCGTAAACGGTGGTGTTCAGTGCCACGTGTACCTTGACACCCCGCGCGTGGCAGAACCGGACCGCCTCCTTCAGGCTGTCCGCATCAAAATTTCCGGCCCCTGTGCGGGCATTGAAGCCCGAAAAGCCCAGATATACCGCGTCCGCACCGCTGAACACCGCGGCACGGAGCATTTCTTCACTGCCCACCGGGGCAAGGATCTCGATCTTTGGCATAATACTCCCTTTGTTCCGGCGCGCTCACCGCGCCCCCATTCACACTTCCGTCTTTGCTTCCCGGTCGGCCTTCTGCTTGGCCTGCAGGCGTGCCAGCTGCTCCCGCAGGGCATCGTTTTCACGCCGCAGCGTTTCATTTTCCGTTCTTACCTTATCCTCAGCCAGTTTTGCCCTGGCGGCATCGGCAATATAATCCTGGATCTGGCTGCGCATATTCTCGGCGCTGCCGGTGCTCTTTTTGTACTCGTCCAGATAATCCATGGCGCAGAACACCGCCGCCTTGGTCACCGAAAGGTTTTCGTTGGTGTCCAGCAGCTTGGTGATATCCTCATCCAGCCGTTTGGCCAGAGAGGCGATATACTTTTCGGAATCCGTCGTTGCGATCGCATAGGGCGCGCCCGCAATGGTCACTCTCACTTTATTAACCATCGTATCCTCACTAATAATTACTCTGAGCGGAGTTTGTGGCCGAGTTTCCTGCCCCGGTGCACGCTTTTGCCCCCGCCGGGACAACCGTTCACTTCTTATTATAATATAAATGCGTGCCAAGAGAAAGTGCTATTTTTGAATTTTTTGCATATTTACCAGAAAGATTGTGATAAAAATGTCAGTTACGGCAAAAATCGGCATTTTTCCTTGCTTTTACGAATAGAACTGATTATAATGTTCTTGTTGTGGTAACAGGGAGAGGGAAAGAGGAGAAATTCCCTGTTGCGATATTTCAAAACAGCACAAGTGTGTGTGCGGATAGGAGTTCCTTATGACTACAAAAGAATTTGCAAAAATTCTTCAGGACAAGCTGACCAGCGAGTACGGCGTGGATCTGAGCGTTGCTTCCAAGCAGCAGATCTACCGCTCTCTTGCCCTGATCTGCCGTCAGATGATGAGCGAAAACCACAAAAAGTTCCAGTCCAAGGCCATTGGCACCAGTACCAAGCAGGTATACTACCTCTGCATGGAGTTCCTGATGGGCCGCAGCCTGAAGATGAGTCTGTTCAACCTGGGTCTGGAAGATGTTGCCCAGAAGGTGCTGGCTGATGCCGACATCAACATCGAAGGCATCTTTGAGGAAGAGCCCGATGCAGGCCTGGGCAACGGCGGTCTGGGCCGTTTGGCAGCCTGCTATCTGGACGGCATGGCCACCACCGGCATCTGCGGCACCGGCTACTCCATCCTGTACGAGTACGGCATTTTCAAGCAGAAGATCGTGGACGGCTGGCAGCAGGAGCGCGCTGACAACTGGCTGCCCGGTGGTCAGGTCTGGCTGAAGAGCCACCCCGATCAGGCCATCGAGGTCCGCTTTGACGGCGAGATCCGCGAGAACTGGGATCACGGCTTCCACTATATCCAGCACACCAACTACAACAGCGTTATGGCTGTGCCCTCCGACATGTATGTGCAGGGCTACGACGGCAAGGGCGTTGCCAAGCTGCGTCTGTGGCAGGCCAAGGCTCCCGACTTTGATATGTCCAGCTTCTCTCTGGGCAACTACAACACTGCCATGAGCAAGAACGCCAGCGCCGAGCTGATTTCCAAGGTGCTGTACCCCAACGACAACCACATTGAGGGCAAGATCCTGCGCCTGCGCCAGCAGTACTTCCTCTCTGCCGCATCCATCGGCGATATCGTGCAGAACCACCTGTCCACCTACGGCACGCTGGAGAATCTGGCCGACAAGGTCGCCGTCCAGCTGAACGACACCCATCCCACGCTGGCCATCCCCGAGATGATGCGCATCCTGCTGGATGAGTGCGGCTTTGACTGGGATAAGGCCTTTGAGATCTGCCAGAAGGTCTTTGCCTACACCAACCACACCGTTATGGCCGAGGCTCTGGAGAAGTGGAATGTGGACATCTTCAAGATGACCCTGCCCCGCATCTACCAGATCGTGGTCGAGATGAACCGCCGTGCCCGTGAGGAGCTGGAGAAGGCATTCCCCGGCGACGAGGGCAAGATCAACTACATGGCTCTGATCGGCGACAACCAGATCCGCATGGCAAACATCTGCGCCTACACCGCCAACAGCATCAACGGCGTGTCCAAGCTGCACAGTGAGATCATCAAGGAGAGCGTGTTCCACGATTACTACCTGTTCAAGCCTCAGGCTTTCAAGAACGTGACCAACGGCATCGCCTACCGCCGCTGGCTGCTGGCCTCCAACCCTGAGCTGTGCAAACTGCTGGACGAGACCATCGGCGAGGAGTACAAGCACGACGCTTCCAACCTCTCCAAGCTGAACAAGTATGCGGACGACAAGACCGTGCTGAAGCGCATCAACGAGATCAAGCTGGACAATAAGAAGAACTTTGCCGCCTATCTGGAGAAGAGCACCGGCCAGGTCATCGACCCCAACTCCATCTTCGACTGCCAGGTCAAGCGGATGCACGAGTACAAGCGTCAGCACCTGAACGCCCTGAACATCGCCGCTCAGTACCTGTACCTGAAGGAGAACCCCAACGCCGACTTCATCCCCAAGACCTATATCTTCGGCGCAAAGGCTGCCCCCGGCTACTACATGGCCAAGCAGATGATCCGGATGATCTGCAAGCTGGGCGACCTGATCAACAATGACCCCGCCGTGCGCGACAAGCTGCGCGTGGTCTATCTGGAAGAGTACTGCGTCTCCCTGAGCGAGCACCTGATGCCCGCTGCCGAGGTCTCTGAGCAGATCTCTCTGGCTGGCACCGAGGCTTCCGGTACCGGCAACATGAAGTTCATGCTGAACGGTGCCATCACGCTGGGCACGCTGGACGGTGCAAACGTCGAGATCGCCGATGCCGCCGGCAAGGAAAACGAGCTGATCTTCGGTATGCTGACCCCCGAGGTCAACAACCTCAAGCAGGTGGGCTACCACCCCAGCGCCTTCATCATGGGCGATGACGTGGCAAATGCCGCTCTGAACTTCCTGGAGCGCGGCTGGAACGGCGAAGACTTCCACGAGGTCACCGAGAACCTGCGCACCAGCGATCCTTATATGGTCATGGCCGACTTCAAGGATTACCGCCGTGCTCAGGCCGACCTGCAGCGCCTGTATGCTGACCGCGAGAAGTGGGCACAGATGAGCCTGAAGAACACCGCCAACAGCGGCATCTTCAGCGCAGACCGTTCTGTGCTGGATTACGCCCGCGATATCTGGCACGCTTCTGCTGTGAAGTAAACGGAAGGGTTTAGCACAAATATATCTCTGCCCCGGAGCCATTACGGAACCGGGGCTTTTTTTGAGAAAGGAACGACCCCACTTGTCTTGTCTGTTCAACAGTTTTGACCCCTATTTCAAGCAGCCCTTTGGTGCGGTGCGCGCCGGGCAGACTGTCCGGCTGTCGCTCTGCATCCCCGAAGAGCTGGGCTATGTAGACCCGCACCTTGTCCTGAAAAAAGAGGGCAAGTTCGATGTTCCCGTCTACTACCGGATGAACTTCGATGGCCAGACCCCCAGGCAGAACCACTTTTCTGTGGAAGTGCCTCTGAATGACCCGGGCCTCTACTTCTACTACTTCGACCTCTACACCGACTTCCGCCGCATCGTGCGCGGCCCCGACAACTGCGGTGTGATCAGCTGGCAGGATGGCGAAAGCTGGCAGATCACGGTCTATGAGCAGGACTTTGAGACTCCCGAAAGCATCAAGGGCAAGGTGTTCTATCAGATCTTCCCGGACCGCTTCTGCGAAGGGGTGGAGAACAAGCCCATGCCCTTTGCCGACCGCATCTATCAGGCCGACAAGCACGCCGAGCCCTTCTGGCAGCCCAACGAGGTGGGCGGCCACCTGAATGAGGATTATTTCGGCGGCGACCTCAAGGGCATCCAGCAAAAGCTCCCCTACCTGCACGAGATGGGGGTGGATTTCATCTACCTCAACCCCATCTTTGAGGCCCACTCCAACCACCGCTACAACACCGCCGACTACCTGAATGTGGACCCCCTGCTGGGCACCAACGAGGATTTTGAGGCACTGTGCACCGCCGCCCAGAAGTACGGCATCGGCATCGTGCTGGACGGCGTGTTCAGCCACACCGGCTCCGACAGCCGCTACTTCAACCGCGAGGGCCGCTATGGCGAGGGCGGCGCGTACCGGGACCCCAACTCCCCTTACCGCTGCTGGTACGATTTCGGCCCCCAGTACAAGGGCGGCTACCGCAGCTGGTGGGGCTTTGAGACCCTGCCCGAGGTCAACGAGGAGACCCCTTCCTATGTGGAGTTCATCACTGGCCCGGGCGGTGTCATCGACACCTGGCTGCGGCGCGGCGCGGCAGGCTTCCGGCTGGATGTAGCCGACGAGCTGCCTGACGAATTCATCGAGAAGGTGCGCGCCGCCGTCAAGCGGGTCAGCCCCGAAAAGTTCCTGCTGGGCGAGGTGTGGGAGGATGCCACCACCAAGTTCGGCTTCAATAAGCGCCGCACCTATCTGCTGGGCAAGGGCCTGGACAGCGTGATGAACTACCCCTTCAAGAACGCCGTGCTGGATTTCGTCAAGGGCAAGCCCGCCGAGCAGGCCATGACGGAGATCCTGACCATCTGCGAACACTACCCTGCCCCGGCCATGGATACCGCCCTGAACTTCCTCTCCACCCACGACACCGAGCGTGCCCTGACCGTGATTGCTGACGAGCCCGCCAATGGCCGGGGCCGCGCGTGGCAGAGCGGCCGCTGTGTGACCGGCGATGCCTACGAGGAAGGCCTGCTCCGCCTGCGGATGGCTTACGCCATCATCTACACCCTGCCGGGCGTGCCCTGCCTGTACTATGGCGACGAGATCGCCATGCAGGGCTACCGGGACCCCTTCAACCGGGCTTTCTTCCGGTGGGATGCCCACGAACAGCGCCTGCGCCCCGTGCTGGCACAGCTGGCACAGCTCCGCCACACTTGCGAGGCCTTCCGCACCGGCCAGCTGCGGGTTCTGCGTGCCGAGGACGGCATCCTGCACTACCAGCGGGTGGGCAAGGTGGAAACTGCGGAGATCATCGTCAACCGCACCGAGCATATCATCGTGGAGACCCTTGCCAGCGGCAAGAGCACAGAGGTGAATCCCATGGGCTTCACCATCGTGGTGGAAGAGGTGGGGCATAACCCGAACCACAGCTACTATGATTATGTATAAGGAGACGGATTAAACCTCTCCGTCATCTTCGCTGACGCGGCGAAGCCTGCGACTGAGAGGTTGAACAGAGCAGCACTCGCCCTTAAATAACAACATATTGTCATTTCCACGCCTTTGTTATATAATAAACGAAGAAGGAGGGATGTTCGATGTCCATTGACCCCATTTTCTGGCTCCTTGCCGCCGTCGGTTTCCTGGCGCTGGAGGGCATGACCTTCAGCATGGTATCCATCTGGTTTGCGGCAGGCAGCGCGGCAGCCCTGCTCTGCTGCCTGTTCACCCACTCATTCCGGGTGCAGGCGGTGGTGTTCATTGCGGTCAGCGCGGTCTGCCTGCTGGCATTCAAGCCGCTGGCCAAACGGCTGCACAAGCAGCCCACCCCCACCAACGGTGACCGCGCCCTTGGCCGGGAAGCCCGGGTGCTGACCCCCGTTTCTGCCCAGCAGACGGGCCGGGTGCGGCTGGATGGCGTGGACTGGAGCGCCCGCTGCGCCACCCCCGGCGATACCCTGACCCCTGGGCAGGCCTGCCGGGTCACCGAGATCCACAGCACCCTGCTCATCGTAGAACCCATTCTGACCGAATCCATCAACCACTAAAAAAGGAGCGTCTCTATGCCTATCATGCTGTTTGTGATCCTCGCGCTCATCTTTGTCATCCTGCTCATCGTCGTCACCAACATCGTCATCGTACCCCAGTCCATGGTGTACGTTGTGGAGCGTCTGGGCAGCTACTCCGACACCTGGTCGGCCGGCCTGCATGTCAAGATCCCGTTCATTGAGCGGATCGCCAAAAAGGTCAGCCTGAAGGAGCAGGTCGCGGACTTCCCTCCCCAGCCTGTGATCACCCGCGATAACGTCACCATGCAGATCGACACCGTGGTGTTCTTCCAGGTCATGGATGCCAAGCTCTACACCTACGGTGTCAACCAGCCCATCGCAGCCATCGAGAGCCTTTCCGCCACCACCCTGCGCAACATCATCGGTGAGATGGAGCTGGATCACACCCTGACCAGCCGCGATGTCATCAACGGCAAGATCACGGCCATCCTCGATGAAGCCACCGACAAGTGGGGCATCAAGGTCAACCGCGTGGAGGTCAAGAACATCATCCCGCCGCGCGAGATCCAGGAAGCCATGGAGAAGCAGATGAAGGCAGAGCGCGAAAAGCGCGCCGTCATCCTGAAGGCCGACGGTGAGAAGCAGGCCGCCATCACCGCCGCCGAGGGCGAAAAGGAAGCCGCCATCCTCCGTGCCGATGCCGTCAAACAGCAGCGCATTCTCGAGGCCGAGGGCGAGGCGCAGGCCATTCTCGCGGTGCAGAAGGCCAATGCCGATGCCATCCGCCTGCTGAACGAGGCTATGCCCAACGACAAGGTGCTGGCTCTGCGCAGCCTGGAGGCACTGGCCAAGGTCGCCAACGGCAAGGCCACCAAGATCATCATCCCGTCGGAGCTGCAAAATCTGGGCGGCGTTGTGCCCAGCATCAAGGAGCTTCTGACCGACCCGAAAGAGGACTGATCCATGATCTACGATACCCTGAACAATCTCCCCAACTATCTGGGCCTGTGCAGCAGTCTGGACAGCGTCATCGAGTTCATCATGGCGCGGGATATCAACAACCTGCCCGCCGGGCGCACCCGCATCGATGGTGACAAGGCTGTGGTCATGGTGAGCACCGTGACCCCGCAGGCCAGCGACAAGGCCCCTTTTGTCCGGCACGACAACCACCTGACCCTTGAGACCGACCTCGAAGGCAGCGAGCTGTTTGAAGTGTCCCTGGGCGAGTTCAGCCCCACCCGGCCCGCTGACGAAGCCGCTGATACCACCGTGGGCACCGCCGGCACCAGCATTGCCGGAATGCTCTGCGAGGGCCGCTTTGCCCTCTATCTGGCTGGGGAGCCGTACAAATCCGGCTTGAAGGCCCAGGGCTGCGGCAAGCTGAAAAAGGCCGTGTTCACCATGGAGCTGGACCCGGACGAGGAAGACGAGATCGAAGCCGGGTAATTCCCGAAAGCACGAACTCCACGCAGCGTAGGTTGCGTGGAGTTTTTTGTTGGGTTATACTTTGTAACAACAACCCCACCGCAATGACTGGGGGTTACTTCAGGAGGACAACACATGAACACATACGTCACAGGCAGCACCATCCGGCAGCTGCGGGAAGCCAAGGGCCTGACCCAGGCAGAGCTTGCCGGAATGCTCTCTGTCAGCGCCAAGACCATTTCCAAGTGGGAGACCGCCAAGGGTCTGCCCGATATCTCCCTGCTGGAACCGCTGGCTGCGGCTCTGGGGGTCAGCGTGCTGGAGCTGATGCAGGGAGAGCCCATCATCAACCGGAACCGGGCAGCCAACCTGCTGCGGAGCAAGCTCTACGTCTGCCCTCTCTGCGGCAATGTGCTCCACGCCACCGGACAGGCTGTGGTGAGCTGCTGCGGCATCACCCTGCCTGCGCTGGACATCGCCGAAGCCGAGGATGCCGACGAGCATCATCAGCTGACCGTGGAGCGGGTGGAGGACGAGCTCTTCGTCACTCTGCACCACCCCATGGAGAAAAACCATTACATCTCGTTTCTGGCCTACCTCACCGGCGATAAGCTGCAGCTGGTCAAGCTCTACCCCGAGGGAGATGCCTCTGCCCGCTTCTCCCTGCGGGGCGCAGGTGTGCTTTACTTCTACTGCAACTGCCACGGCCTGATGAAGGCTCCGGATTTCCGCACCGCCACCCGGCGCACCTCACCCCAGAAGATCCACCTGCGGGAGCCGGATGAGGGCGACCGGGAACAGGTAATGGCCTACCGGGAAGAATTTCTGGCCATCGGCTCCCGGATGGACGGCACCTCGGCTCTGGACAAATATGCCGACTTCGATGCCTGGCTGGCCCAACTCCGCAAGCTGAAAGACCCGGCCACAACCCCCGCCGGTCTCGTGCCCGCCACGGAGTATCTGGCTCTGGACGAGCATGAGCATCTGGTGGGCATGACCAACCTGCGCCACCGGCTCAACGATTACCTGCTGACCTACGGCGGGCACATCGGATACAGCGTCCGCCCCTCGGAGCGGCAGAACGGCTACGCCACCCAGATGCTTCGCCTGACGCTGGAAAAGGCAAAAGAACGAGGCATCGAAAAAGTGCGCATCTGCTGCGACCATTACAACGTTGCCTCAGCAAAGACCATCCGCGCCAACGGCGGCGTGCTGGAGGACGAGCAGTTCGATTCCTCCGATGGAACGCTGACACAGCGGTATTGGATACAGAATAAGTAAAAAGAGGCTGTTGCCAAACTCCTTCCGTCATCGCTCACGCGATGCCAGCTCCCTCAATGAGGGAGGCTTTCACAGATTGCCATTACGTCAAGGCTCCCTCCAAGAGGGAGCTGGCGCGGCGAAGCCGTGACTGAGGGAGTTGTCGGCAGCAGCCTTTCTCTATTTCAGCCCAGATGGAACATATCGATCAGCACCACGGCGGCCAGGCCATAGTAGACCACCACCGCCACCAGATCATTGATGGTGGTGATGAGCGGGCCGGAAGCCACGGCGGGGTCGATGTGGATCTTATGGAACAGCATGGGGATGACCGTGCCCACCAGGCTGGAGATCACCATGGCCACGACCAGAGATACGCCCACACAGCCCGAGAGCAGGAAGGCTTCACCCCAGGCGTAGGCCTTGAAGAAGTGGATGTAGCAGCCCAGGAAGCCCAGCGCCAGCACGGCCAGCAATGCACCGTTGGTCAGGCCCACCCGCATTTCCTTCCAGAGCAGCTGGAGTTTTTTGGCAGTGGTCAGGTTCTCGTCCACCAGCACACGGATGGTCACAGCCAGCGACTGGGTGCCCACATTGCCGGCCATATCCAGCACCATGGACTGGAAGCAGATGACGATGGGCAGCACCGCCACCACCGATTCAAACGCCCCCACCACCGAGGACACCAGCATCCCGAGGAACAGCAGGGCGATCAGCCAGGGCAGGCGCTTTTTCACACTCTGGAACACACCCTCGTTCAGATCCTCCTCGCTGGTCAAGCCGCCGAGTTTTGCGTAATCATCGCCCATCTCGTCGTCCACCAGCTCGACCACATCCGCCGAGGTGATGATGCCCAGCAGCTTCCCGCTGTCGTTCAGGACAGGGAGTGAGCGCTCGGCGTAGTCCACGATGCGGTCGATGCAGTCGCTGATCTTCTCGTGGTCGGTGACGTAGGGGTAGGAGCGTGCGATCAGCTTTTCCAGGCTCTCCTCCGCACGGGCCACGATGAGGTCTTTCAGGTCAATGGCACCATAAAAGTGCTCGTTCTCATCCACTACATACAGGGTGGAGATGTTATCATTCTCGCCTGCCTGCTTCACCAGCTCACTCATGGCCTGTCGGATGGTCATATTCCTGCGGATGCAGATGTAGTTGGTGGTCATGCAGCTGCCGATCTCGTCCTCGTGATAGGAGAGCAGCAGCTTCACATCATCGGCGGCATCCTTGTCCAGCTGGTGGACGATCTTTGCCTTATCGTCCTCTTCCAGGTCATCCAGAGCATCCACGGCATCGTCCGAATCCATGTGGGAGATGACCCGGGCGGCCCGCTCGGGGTCCAGCTCCTTCAGGTAAGGCTCCGCATCGTCCAGATAGGAGAAGATCTCTGACACCGTATCCACGCCCAGTGCGGTGTACACCTTCTGGCGCTCCTCCGGTGTCAGGGCCGTCAGAGCATCCGCCAGGTCATTTTCATGGTAATCGGACAGCTTTTCAGCCAGCTCTGCCTGGGGCAGGCCGCTGCGGATGATGTCCAGAATCTCCTGCACATAATTTTTCTTCTGCATGGTTTGGTCCCTCCGTTTCCCGTTTTCGGGCATAAAAAATACACCGCATCGGTCTGGTTACAACTCCTGCGGTGTACAAAGGGCATGCAGTTCAGGATGCGGCTAACACGTTTGCACGGCCCGCATCGCAGGAGAAGCGTTGTTTGGGGTGATCCGTATGGTCACTGGACATGGAAACAAACTCCTCCTTGGTGTAAGATTTTTCTTTCAGCCCCGTTATCATACTACGCCGGGCCGGATTTTTCAACCCCTTTTACAGTTTTTTTACCGGATTATTGCTATATTGCACAAAGAAAAGCCTACTTCTTATACTTCCCATACCACTGCACTGACAGCCTCCAGGAAAGTGCATACAGCACCAGCACCGCTACCAGCACACCGACGATGGCAATGGCCGCGCCCGGTTCCGGCACGGCATCCATCAGGACCATCCCGCCGCCCAGGGCAGCGCCCATTCCGGCAAACATCAGCATGTAGAGCATCCGCGCCTTTTCTGCGCCAAAACGGTAGTACAGCGGCAGCATGATCCCGTTTATCAGCAAGATGGAAGCTGCGCCCGCCCCCAGCAAAAGGCCGATCGGCATCGCAGGAAGCGGTTTTCCCATCCAGAACCGGATGCCGCAGAAAATTCCGTTCAGCGCCGCAGAGACCGCCGTGCAAAGCAGACCCACGAGATATTTTTCTGCCACCTGAAGTTCCTTGCTCAGCGGCAGGGCAAAGCTGTACTCCGTCCACCCGCTGGCGTGGTCGTAGGAAAGCAGGTAGGCGGGCATGATCCCCAGAAAAACAGCTGAATAATCCACCGCAAAGCTCGAATCCCCGGAAGTACTCAGGATCCAGATCGCCAGCACGGCCAGCACCGTGAGGTACATCATCCGCATATTTGTTTTGACCTGATACCAATCCTTCAACAGCAAACCTTTCATCGCACATTCTCCCCTTTCACCATCAAAACGAACAGTTCTTCGATACTCACCGGTGTCAGGGTGCTGCCCAACGGGACAAGTTCCCTTTTCACCAGTGCCTCGGCCCCGTAGGCTGTCACCCGACGGCTGACGATGGCGTTTTTATCCAGCTCCTCCAATTGCCCGGCAGTGCCGTGCCAGAGGGCGTACTCCTCCCGCAGGGTGTCCTTGTCCTCACAGAGCAGGAGCTTCCCCTTGTGCAGAAAGGCAATGGTATCGCAGAGCTTTTCCAAATCGCTGACGATGTGGGACGAGATCAAAATTGCATGGTTCTCATCCCGCACAAAGTCCAGCAGCAGATCGATCAGCTCATCCCGCACCACCGGATCCAGGCCGCTGGTGGCTTCGTCCAACAGCAGCAGCTTGGGGTGATGAGAAAGCGCCACGGCAAGGCACTGTTTCATCTTCATGCCGGTGGAGTAGTCGCCGTACTTCTTGTTCTCCGGCAGGTCAAAGCGGCGGCACCAGTCGGCGTAGGCGGCGGCATCCCAATTGGGATAGATGCCCGCCATCACTTTCCCCACCTGCGGCGCGGTCAGGCAGGTGGGGATGCCCTCGCCGCCCAGCACCACGCCGATATCGGCCTTGGCAAGCGGAGTAATTTCCTCCTGCCCGAACAGCTTCACGGTGCCAGCGTCCCCGTCGATCATGTCCAGGATCAGCTTAATGGTCGTGCTCTTGCCCGCGCCGTTCTCACCGATCAGCCCGCAGACTGTGCCGCCGGGCAGTTCCAGATCAATGGGCCCCAGCGCAAAATCCGGGTAGTGCTTTTCAAGGCCGTGCAGTTCTAATGCGTTCATGGTTCATTCCTCCCACAGCAATTCCAACATTTCGGTCAGTTCCTGTTTGGTCAGCCCGCAGGGTGCCGCCAGCCGGACGGCTTCCGTCAGGTGTGCTTCGATTTTTTTCAAGTTTTCTTCCCGGAGCAGCTCGGTGTTCTTCGCTGCCACGAAAAAGCCCTTGGCAGGCACAGCGTACAAAAAGCCCTCCTGTTCCAGCTCATCGTAGGCCCGCTTTGTGGTGATAACGCTGATGCGCAGATCCCGCGCCAGCCCCCGGATGGATGGCATCGCTTCCTCCGGCTGCAGTTCCCCGCTCAAGATCTGATTCTTGATCTGGGTGTAGAGCTGCTCGTAGATGGGTGCACCGCTCTTGTTATCGATGAAGAGATTCATGTCTGCCACCTCCGTTGCATCTGTATATTTACAGTATATACAGTAGATGCATGGTTGTCAATAGGCAGACACAAAAAAACAGCTCTCCCGCTGGACGGGAAAGCTGCTTTTTTCATCTGATCAGGCTCTGACTGTGGGGCGGCTTAGTAGGCCACGCCCCAGTAGACCATCTTGCTGGCGGGCTTGCCGCAGCAGGGGCAGACATCGCTGATGTGCTCCTGCTCAAAGGGCATGCAGCGGCTGGACAGGCCAGCCTCTTCCTTCATCTTCATCTCGCAGGCCAGGTCGCCGCACCACATGGTCTTGATGTAGCCGGTGTTGGCCTTGGCCAGCTCCTTGACTTCCTCCATGGTGGTGGCTGCCCAGGTGCGCTTCTCGCGGTTGGCGAGGGCACGCTCGTACAGATCCTTGCGCAGGGCCTCCAGCTGGGCCGGGATCGCGGTCTCCAGCTCATCCAGGCTCACGAAGATCTTTTCACGGGTGTCGCGGCGGACCAGCACGCACTGGTTCTTTTCCAGATCCTTGGGGCCGATCTCCAGGCGCAGGGGCACGCCCTTCATCTCCCACTGGGAGAACTTCCAGCCGGGGGCGTTGTCGCTGTCGTCCAGCTTGACGCGGGCATACTTGCTGATCTTCTCAGCCAGCTCGGCGGCCTTCTCGGAAACGCCGGGCTTGTGGGCGGCGATGGGCACGACCACGACCTGGATGGGGGCCACTGCCGGGGGCAGGATCAGGCCGTCGTCATCGCCGTGGGTCATAATGATGGCACCCACCAGACGGGTGGAAACGCCCCAGCTGGTCTGGAACGGGTGATGCAGCTGGTTGTCGCGGCCGGTAAAGGTCACGTCGTAAGCCTTGCTGAACTTATCGCCGAAGTAATGGCTGGTGCCGCTCTGCAGGGCCTTGCCGTCCTTCATCATGGCTTCGATGGTATAGGTAGCCTCAGCACCGGCAAACTTCTCCTTGTCGGTCTTGCGGCCCTTGACAACAGGGATGGCCAGATCCTGCTCGCAGACATCCGCGTAGCAGTTCAGCTGCTGCTGGGTCTCAGCCTCGGCCTCGGCGGCAGTCTCGTGGATGGTGTGGCCTTCCTGCCACCAGAACTCACGGCTGCGCAGGAAGGGACGGGTGGTCTTTTCCCAGCGCACCACGCTGCACCACTGGTTGTACTTCATGGGCAGCTCACGGTAGCTGTGCAGCACGCGGGACCAGTGGTCACAGAACATGGTCTCGCTGGTGGGACGCACCGCCAGGCGCTCTTCCAGCTTGTCGGAGCCGCCCATCGTGACCCACGCCACCTCCGGCGCGAAGCCATTGACCAGCTCGCCTTCCTTCTGCAGCAGGCTCTCGGGGATCAGCACGGGCATGGCCACGTTCTCGTGACCGGTTGCCTTGAACCGGGCATCCATGTCCTTCTGGATCAGCTCCCAGATGGCCTGACCATAGGGGCGCAGGATGATGAAGCCCTTGACACTGGAGTACTCCACCAGCTCTGCCTTAACGCAGATGTCGGTGTACCACTGTGCAAAATTTTCTTCCTGGCTGGTGATCGCCTGCACAAGCTTCTTGTTGTCTTTTGCCATTTTGTTATATCCTCCTAAGCCGTACGCCAAACGCCTGTGTTCCAGCCGTTCCGCACGAGCTCATATTAAAAGCCCCGCTGCAGTGCCGCCGTGTGCAGCGCTGCGGGTGCGGGGCCTTTTTGCAAAACTGTTATCAGCCCTTGTGGCTGTCCACAAATTCCACCACGTCGCCCACGGTGCGCAGATTCTCGATGGCATCGTCCGGCACCTCAATGCCAAACTCATCCTCCAGCGTCATCACCATGTCCACGATATCCAGGCTGTCGGCCTCGAAATCACTCATAATGTCGCTCTCCATCGTGATCTTAGCAGGGTCAATATCCAGCTGCTCTGCCAGCAGTGCACGGATCTTTTCAAAAGTATCCATCGTCGCGGTCTCCTTTTGTCAATGATTCTTTCTTCTCTGCCTGCACGCCCTCTCCGGCGCGCAAAAGCACTCTCTCTTTTTATATCCCATGGGCCGTATCTTGTCAAGCCCTGTTTTGCATTCCGGCCCTTTACAGGCAGAAAAAACCGATGAAAATTGCACAAAGCCCTCTTTTTTGCTTGACAGAAGCCCGTTTGATTCTTATGATTATATGTGACGAACCAAACCTCTCAGCCATGCTGCATCAGCA
>OKTS01000598.1_pt1 | contig 16632 bp, 10 predicted proteins | sample 1606331 | NCBI WGS metagenome assembly OKTS01 (sample SAMEA3879564, study PRJEB24766) | human gut metagenome | biome: human-associated habitat; feature: feces | place: USA | collected 1985/1987 | reverse complement strand
CCCGCCCCTCCCGGCCTGTCAGGGTGAGAACAGCGGTATTGGGGTGCGCAGAGCGCAATTCCACAGGATGGATTTGGAATGCCATGCCCTGCTCTGCGGCCAGGGCAAAGCTGTCGGGCAGGCGGGGGTCATCTGGCCGCAGGCCAAGCAGGCCGGCGACCAGGGCTTTATCCGTGCCATGTCCCTTTCCGGTGGTGGCAAAGCTGCCGTACAGGCCGATATCCGCCTGTGCCGGGATCTCGCCCAGAAGCTTCTGGGCCGTGTAGCCGATCCGGGCGGCACCCGCTGTATGGCTGGAAGAGGGGCCGATCATAACCGGCCCGAGAACGTCAAACAAGCGCATCCGATGCACATCCTTTCGTGCTCCGCCGGGCAAAAATCGCCCGCTTCGCACTTTTTTCTCTCTTTTATTATACCGCTTTTGCCCCACTTGTGCTATAATAACTTTACTAATGTTTGAAATCGCTCCTTTTGGGGCAACACGGAGGTTGGATTCCTATGAAACTGGTAAGCGTGGAAACTCCCGAAAAGAGTGTCTGCAAGATGACCTTCAGCGCAACGGCTGAAGAGCTGGAGACCGCATCCAATGCGGTGTATGAGCGCACCCGCGCCAGCTACACCATCAAGGGCTTTGCCAAGGGCGAGGCCGACCGTGCTCAGATCGAGGCCGACCGCGGCGAGCACACATTCTGGTATGATGCCATCAACGACCTGATGGATCGCGATGTTCCTGCCCTGTACGAGGCCGCCATGGCCGAGCACGGCTTCAAGGCGGTGGATGAGCCCAGCTATGACCTGGTCAGCGTCAAAAAGGACGAGGGCTTTGTAGCCACCGCCACCACCCCGCTGCAGCCGGAGCTGAACCTGACCCAGACCACCGGCTTCCATGTGGAGTGCGTGACCCCCGCCGTCACCGACAAAGAGATCGATGCCGTGCTGGAGCGCCGCCGCAATGCTGCTGCCGAGCTGGTGCCCCACAAGGGCCCGGCCGTCAAGGGCAACATCGTTCACATCGATTACGAGGGCCTGCTGGACGGCAAGCCCTTCCAGGGCGGTTCCGCACAGAACCAGACCCTGCAGCTGGGCAGCGGCCGGATGATCCCGGGTTTTGAGGACGGCATTCTGGGCCACAAGGGCGGCGAGGAATTCGAGATCAACGTCACCTTCCCGGTACGCTATCACGTCAAGGACCTGGCCGGAAAGCCCGTTGTCTTTAAGATCAAGCTGATCGATGTCTGCGTCCGCCAGCTGCCCGCCCTGAACAGCGATTTTGCCAAGAAGGTGGGCAAGGTGGACACCATGGAAGCGTTCCGGGAGCAGGTGCGCAAGCAGCTGCACGACGGCAAGCACGCCAGCGCCCTGAACCGCGCCAAGGATCAGGTGCTGACCCAGCTGGCCTCTGCCGCTGAGGGCGAGCTCCCCAGCGTTCTGGTGGAGAGCACCTACCAGCAGGAGATGCAGAACATCCAGCAGCAGCTCCAGATGCAGCGCATGAGCCTGGACCGCTACCTGAGCCAGATCCACCAGACCCGCGAGAACTTCACGGCCAACGTTCACGCCGCCGCCGAGAAGAACACCCGCGCCCGGATGGCTCTGCTGCAGGTCGCCCAGAACGAGGGTCTGGTGCCCACCGATGAGGAGATCACCAAGAACCTGCAGGAGCGCGCCGACCGCACCAAGAAAACGCTGGAAGAGGTCAAGGCCAACGCCAACATCCCCGCCATGCAGCGCAGCGAGGCTATCCGCCGCGCCGCCGACTGGGTGATCGAGCACTCTACCATCGAAGAAAAGTAAACTTTTTGCGTACCACTTGACTTTTTTCAAAAATCGCATATACTAAGGTTGCAAGGAATTCATGAGGTTCTAAGCTATCCACGCAAAATGGCCCCCGAAGAGATGTCCGCTCTTCGGGGGCCTTGTGCTTACTTGTCCTAAAGGGCCTGTCTCCAAGGAATTTCGGGAGACAGGCCCTTTTCTTTTGCAGTTTATTTTGTCAGGAGATTGAAGCCCATGACCACGATGCCCAGCACGACCAGAACGATGCCGGTTGCACGGTTCAGGGTCTTGGCATCGGCCTTATTGGCAAAGACAGCGGCGATGCGGGCCCACAGCAGGGTGAACAGGACGCAGAGGATGAACACGGTCCAGTCCGGTGCGCCGCCGATGGCAAAGTGGGAGGCCGCACCGGTCAGGGCGGTGAAAGTCATAATAAACACGCTGGTGCCCACGGCAGTTTTGAGCTCGTAGCCCAGCACACTGGTCAGGATGAGCAGCATCATCATGCCGCCGCCGGCACCAATGAAGCCGCAGATCATCCCGATGACCACACCGCAGACGATGGACTGGAGGGCACGCTTCTTAGCAGAGACCCCCTGCATGGCTTCTTTGGTGGTCATAACGGGCTTGACGATGAATTTAATGCCCAGCAGGAACGTCATAAACACCGAAAAGCTGCCCATGGTGGTGGAAGGCACCAGGCTTGCCACCCAGCTGCCCACCACGGTGAACAGCAGCACACTGGCCATCATGATCAGGCCGTTCTTGATATCCAGGTTTTTGTTTTTGTGGTAGGTGTAGGCAGATACCGCACTGGCCAGCACATCCGAGGAAAGGGCAATACCGACTGCCATATAGGGATCCATCCCCAGGAAGGTGATGAGCATCGGGCTGATGACCGCGGCAGCGCTCATGCCCGCAAAGCCGGTGCCCAGGCCCGCGCCCATTCCGGCAAAAAAGGTAACGATGATGGTAAACAGCAGGTTCATCTTATTCTTCTCCTTCTAAAATCGCATCCAGGTTTTCGTTCATCGTATCGATGACTTCAAAAAATATCTCGAGTTTTTCTTCCTCCAGCCCTGCCATCAGGCGGCGGATGAAATCATCCTGCATCCTGCGGCCCTGTTCGATGATGGACTGCGCCTTTTCGGTGCAGGCAAGCTCCGTTTTGCGGCGGTCGCCCGGCACCGGGCGGCGCTCCAGAAAGCCCTCCTGCACCAGCTTGTCCACATTCACCGAGACAAGGTTCGCCTTGATGTGGCGCACTTCCACGATATCGCGGGCGGTCGTGTAGTTGGGGTTGTTGGCAAGGAACATCAGGATATCAAACGCTGTCTGCGGCAGGTGCAGCTTCTGGCACAGCGGCTTACAGACGGCGCTGTACACAAGCCCCGTCTTGTTGGCAAATTCCACACTGGGGTTCAGCTCACGCATTGCGCGCCCTTCTTTCTCTCTTTTTGAATTGTTCATTTTTGAAGTATTTTAACATAAGGAATCTCTGTTGTCAAGGGCAGGCGGCGTAAAATCTCCTGATCCATATATTTTGTCCAACGCAAAAAGCCCGCACCATGAAGATTTTCACGGTACGGGCTTTTGATATGCTTCAGGACAGGGTCACAGCACCGCCACGGCGAGGAACCGCACAACGAGCGCGGCAAGCCATGCCACAACGCACTGGTTTACGACCATAACGGTGGCCCAGCGGCCGCCCATCTCCCGCTTGACCGATGCCACAGCGGCGATGCAGGGGGTGTAGAGCAGGCAGAACACCAGCAGGGGAGCCGCAGCCGCGGGGCTGAGCGCCGCGCCCAGTGCGGCAGAGGAGCCATACAGGATGGTAAGGGTAGAGACAACGCTCTCCTTTGCCATAAAGCCGGTGATCAGCGCCGTGGACACACGCCAGTCGCCAAAGCCCAGCGGTGCAAACAACGGCGCGATGCCGCTGGCGATCCAGGCCAGGATGCTCTCCTGCGGGTCTGCGGTCAGGCTGAGCTGGAAGTCAAAGTTCTGCAGGAACCAGATGATGATGGTTGCCAGGAAGATGACTGTAAAGGCACGCTCGAGGAAATCCCGGGCCTTTTCCCAGAGCAGCTGGGCCACATTTTTCAGGCCGGGCAGGCGGTAGTTGGGCAGCTCCATGACAAAGGGCACGGCCTCGCCTTTGAACAGCGTTCCCTTGAGCAGAAAGGCCATACCGATGCCCACAAGGATGCCCAGGAAATACAGGCCCACCATGACCAGTGCGGCGTACTCCGGGAAGAAGGTCACCGCAAACAGGCTGTAGATCGGGAGCTTGGCCGAGCAGCTCATAAAGGGCGTGAGCAGAATGGTCATTTTCCGGTCCCGCTCCGAGGGCAACGTGCGGCTTGCCATCACGCCGGGGACCGTGCAGCCAAAGCCGATGAGCATGGGCACGATGCTGCGGCCCGAAAGACCGATGCGCCGCAGCAGCTTGTCCATCACAAAGGCCACGCGGGCCATATAGCCGGTATCCTCCAGCAGGGAAAGGAAGAAGAACAGGGTCACGATGATGGGCAGGAAGCTCAGCACACTGCCCACACCGGTAAAGATGCCGTCGATCACCAGCGAATGCACTGCATCGTTGACGTTCCACGCCGTCAGGGCATTGTCCACAAGGATCGTCAGGTTCTCAATGCCCAGTTCCAGCAGGCCTTGCAGCCCCGCGCCGATCACGCCGAAGGTCAGATAAAACACCAGCGCCATGATGCCCACGAACGCCGGGATCGCCGTGTACTTTCCGGTGAGGAAGCGGTCGATCCTTGCGCTGCGCAGCTGCTCCTTGCTCTGGTGGGGCTTTACCACGGTCTGATTCACCAGCTGATGGATAAAGTGGAACCGCATATCTGCAATGGCGGCGGCACGGTCCAGGCCGCGTTCCTGCTCCATCTGCAGGATGATATGCTCGATCATCTCTTTTTCGTTCTGATCCAGCTTCAGGGCCTCCTCAATGCGGGGGTCGCCTTCCACCAGCTTTGTGGCGGCAAAGCGCACCGGGATCCCCGCCGCCCGGGCGTGGTCCTCGATGAGGTGGATGATGCCGTGGATGCAGCGGTGAACCGCACCGCCGTGGTCATCCTCGCCGCAGAAGTCCATCCGGCCCGGACGCTCCTGATACTTTGCCACATGGATGGCGTGATCCACCAGCTCATCCACGCCCTCGTTCTTTGCGGCGGAAATGGGGACCACCGGGATGCCCAGCATCGCTTCCATCTCGTTGATGTTGATGGTGCCGCCGTTGCCGCGCACCTCATCCATCATATTCAGTGCCAGCACCATGGGGGTGTCCAGCTCCATCAGCTGCATCGTTAAGTACAGGTTGCGCTCGATGTTGGTGGCATCCACGATGTTGATGATGCCCGTGGGCTTTTCGCCAATGATGAACTGCCGGGTCACGATCTCCTCGCTGGAATAGGGCGACATGGAGTAGATACCGGGCAGGTCGGTGACTTCGGTATCGGGATATTCCCGGATGGCACCGCTCTTGCGGTCCACCGTCACGCCCGGAAAGTTGCCCACATGCTGGTTGGAGCCGGTGAGCTGGTTGAACAGAGTCGTTTTGCCGCAGTTCTGATTTCCGGCCAGCGCAAATGTCAGCACCGTTCCATCCGGCAGCGGGTGTTCGCCCTTTTTGGTGTGGTAGCGGCCGCCCTCGCCCAGGCCCGGGTGCTCCACCATTCGGCCGGCCTTCCGTGCCGGGGCCGCTGCGGGTGCTTCCGCCGGGGTGATCTCGATCCGTGCCGCATCGTCCAGCCGCAGGGTCAGCTCATAGCCGTGGATCTGCAGCTCCATGGGGTCCCCCATGGGCGCAAATTTCACCAGCGTGACCTTCTCTCCGGGGATCAGCCCCATATCCAGAAAATGCTGGCGGAGTTCTCCCGTTCCGCCCACTGTATCGATCACGGCACTTTCGCCGATCTTCAGTTCCTTTAATGTCATGGCAGATGCCTTTCCTTCGACAAAATGTTAGTGTATATGAACAGTCTTAATATATGCTAACTCAAAGGCATTGTCAAGGCAGGAAGCGGCAAAAATTCTCGCCTGTCCCCGCTGTTTTTTGTAGAAATCTTTCTCCTGTTCCGGCAGGTTTCCGGGCAAAAGAAAACGCACCCCTGAATTTTCACGTTCAAAGGTGCGTTTTGAGAACAGTTCTGTTTACTTCACGGTGTGGTAGCCATCGGGGTTGTTCTTCTGCCAGTTCCAGCTGTCGGCACACATCTCCTCGATGCCGTACTCAGCCACCCAGCCCAGCTCGTTCTTGGCCTTGGTGGGGTCGGCATAGCACTCGGCGATATCGCCGGGGCGGCGGGGATCGATCACATAGGGGAGCTTCTTGCCGCAGGCCTTCTCAAAGGCATGGATGACATCCAGCACGCTGTAGCCGTGGCCGGTGCCCAGATTGCAGATGAACAGGCCGCAGTTGGTCTGCAGCTTCTTGATGGCGCAGACATGGCCCCGGGCCAGGTCAACCACATGGATGTAATCGCGCACGCCGGTGCCATCGGGGGTGGGGTAGTCGTTGCCAAAGACGTGCACCTTTTCCAGCTTGCCCACGGCCACCTTGGCGATGTAGGGCATCAGGTTGTTGGGGATGCCGTTGGGATCCTCGCCAATCAGGCCGGACTTGTGGGCACCGATGGGGTTGAAGTAACGGAGCAGGGCCACGTTCAGGGTGGGGTCAGCCTTGCAGACATCGGTCAGGATGCGCTCGGTAAAGGCCTTGGTGGTGCCGTAGGGGTTGGTGGTGGCACCCACGGGGAAGTCCTCGGTGATGGGCACGCTGGCGGGGTCACCGTAGACGGTGGCGGAGGAGCTGAACACGAAGTTGCGGCAGTTGTGGCGGCGCATCACGTCCAGAATGACCAGCGTGCAGTTGAGGTTGTTATAGTAGTACTCGATGGGCTTGGAAACGCTCTCGCCCACAGCCTTATAGGCGGCAAACTGGATGACAGCATCGATATCAGGGCACTCGGTGAAGATCTTCTCCACGTCCTCGTGCTTTGTCATATCGGCCTGATAGAACCGGAAGTCCTTGCCGGTGATCTGCTTGACCCGATCCAGCACCACGGGGGAAGCGTTGTAATAGTTATCTGCCACCACGATGTCAAAGCCAGCGTTCAGCAGTTCGATACAGGTGTGGCTGCCGATATAACCGGCACCGCCGGAAACCAAAATTGCCATAAAAGTACCTCTCTTCTCGTCACCAAAGTTGCTTGCGCGGGGCAGGCCCGCCTTCTGCCACAAGGATACAACGTTTTGGCCGCAGAATCAAGTAACGGGAATTTTATAAGGATGGATTTTTGTTTCCATTTATTTTTCCGCACATTGATTTACAAGCATTTTTTGTTTTTTGCACATGGAGTGATGGAACGCTTTGTGCAAATCAGAGAAAAAGGCCCTCCCGGGCAAAGCTGTCAGGCTTTGAATGAGAGGGTCGTATCTTACAGTTTCCCGCACTGTTTGCCGGTGAAGAACCGCAGGGTGGTGTTGGCGCGGAACACTTTCCCGGCCCGCAGGGCGGTGGAGGGGAACTCCGGGTGGGAGGGGCTGCAGGGGAAATGCTGGGTCTCCAGCGCAAAGCCGCCGTATTTCTGCATCGGCACGCCGCCCTTGCCGGGGGCGGGGCAGTCCTGCAGGAAATTGCCGGTGTAAAGCTGCACGCCGGGCTGGGTGGTATAGACCTTCATGCTGATGCCGGTCTTATCGCTGGAAGCCCAGGCGCACAGGCTCTGGCTGGCCCCGCGGCCCCTGTCGATGACAAAGCAGTGGTCATAGCCGCCGCCCACCATGGTGGTCTGGGAAAAGCCGGTGTCGATGTCCCGGCCAATGGGCTTGCCCGCCCGGAAATCCATCGGCGTGCCCGCCACGGGCAGGATATTGCCGGTGGGGCAGGTCTCGTTGTTGCCCTCCAGATAGCGGGACGCATAGATGCGCAGCTTCTGGCCCAGCACATCGCCGCCGCCATCCAGATTGAAGTAGGTGTGGTTGGTCAGGTTGATGATGGTGTCGGCATCAGAGGAGACACGGTAATCCATCCGCAGGGCGTTGTCCTCGGTGAGGATATACCGCACCGAGATCTTCAGATTTCCCGGGAAACCATCCTCTCCATCGGGGCTTTCCGCCTCCAGAAGCAGGGTATCGCCAAAGGTCTTTACCTCATACAGCTTGCGCGGGAAGGTGCCGTGCAGGTGGTTTTTGCCGTTGTTGGCTTCCAGCTGGTAGGTCTTGCCGCCCACATTGAACACGGCATTCTCGATGCGGTTGGCGTACCGGCCCACGAACGCGCCGCAGCAGGTACTGCCGGACGATTCAAAGTCCTTGACGTAATCGGCGTAGGTGTCGTGGCCCAGCACCACATCCACCGGCCCGCGCTTGGTGGGCACCCAGATATTCTTGATGATACAGCCGTAGTTCAGCACACTGACCGCCAGCCCGCCGGGGTTCGAGATGATGTATTCATTGATCTTTTCGCCGTTTGGAGTCATGCCAAAGGGCTTGGAGAGAAACTGTGCCATAGGGCTCGCCTCCTTTTGTATTTTTTCAGGACAGCACACTCTCTGTTTTATCCTTTATTGTTTTGATTATATCACAGTTTTCTCCTTCTGTGTTGGCATTTTTTAAGGGATTCTATCCAATATTTTGAGAGTTTTTTTGTAAGTTCTGCCCCATAGGCTAAAAAAAGCCCCAGAGGGCCAGGGGTAGGCGCTCCGGGGCTTGGGATAAGTTCAGTTTTAAGATTTACTGAGCAGGCTGAGTAGGGATAGTCATAGACATCTGAATGCCAACGGCAATATAAGTCTTACCGTTAACCGTCTTTGCAGCAACACCAATCTTTTCCATCTCAACACCATTTTTCTTCATGGCGGCAATCATTTGGGTCAGCTGTGTGTTGTCCACATTCGCCAGGTTATCCGGAGTGACCTCCAATACCGTGTAAGTTTTGGAGTTGGAATCCGAGTAATCGCCAGCCTTCAGGTCAGGAATCGGCAGAGCCATCTTAGCACGATACTTGTTATCTACTTTCTCAACGTCCTTCTCATCGACCCTCAGGACTTCCCTCGTCACTTTACCATCTTTGATTTTATCAAGAGACTGAGCGGCAAGATTCTTCATCTCTGTATCATTTTCTTTCAAACCAGTAGATTCAGACAGAACCGCAAACATTTTTTCTTCAGCCTTCTGTGCAAAAGAAGGTGCGCTGTCCTCGCCGCAAGCGGTGAGCAGTGCCATTGCCATTACGCCGGCCAGCAGAAGGGCGGCCATTTTCTTGAGCATTTTCATTTGTAGAACCTCCAATGTAAAATGATATTTTACCACACAGAAAGCATACCCCTACACCTTCCGTAGTGTGACCTCATTCTACATCTACCCCCCCCCTGTCAATATTTTTTATTGAATTCCTCAATCTTTGGAGACTGTGCCAAAGCTGCGGCGATTTTTTTAGCAGATTGACAAAAAAGCACCCCTCACATGGCTGTGAAGGGTGCTTCGGGGAAGTTTTCTTATGCAGAACACGGTTCGGTAATTGCCTCCCGCACCTGTTCTAACGAAAGTTCGGTGGTCTGGGCGATCTTATCCAGATCATGCTCTCCGTTCTTCCAGAGATTGAGCGCAATGCGCTTTCCCTTTGCCACCTCGGCATCTTCTCGTTCCCGATCAACGATCACCTGCATTGTCTTGCACATAGCTGCCACTCCTTCCGTTTCTTCTTTAAAGTATTTTACTCTTGCCCTTATTTTGGGGTTCCGGATATCCCGATAGTCATCACAGCGGAAATCCTGCATCAGCGCGCCGACCTCATCCGTTCCTCGATATGCGCCGTTCACATATACGATATGTGCACGGTCGTGGAACAGCTTCCCGGTTTCCTGAATCGTCCGTTCAATATTGTAAACCGGCAGACCATCTCCCAAAACATCATTTGCCGTAATAAATATGATATATGTCTCAGGCAGGTCAGAATATTTTTCACCAGAAGTCGTCAGGCGGGAATCAAACATCGCACTGTTCAGCCGCGCCCGTTCCGGAGCGGCTCCCTTATCTTCCTGCTGTACTTCGATATCATACTGCTTGCCTGCATCATCCGTTGCATAAATGTCCAGCCGTACAGAACGGCCAAACAGATTGCCGATCGTAAGCTGTGTTGCAGACCTTGCGACGGTCAGGTCCTTTCGTTTCAGGATGATGCGAAGCAGCTCCTGTGTGCTCTCTTTATCTCCTGAAAACACCTGTGTCATAAAGGTGTCATCCATCAGGGTGAATTTACGGATAGCATTCATGCGTTCTTCATTCTTCTCATCCAACTGTACGAACCGCATTTCCGCCATCCTTTCGTTTCAGAAAAAGAGTACTTTTCTACGTTTATATTTTATCATCATTTTATCTATCCTGCAAGTATCAAAAAAAGCACCCCTCACATGGCTGTGAAGGGTGCTTTGGGAAAGTTTTCTTACTCCGGCTGAGCGGCGTTCTGGGCGATATACTCGGCGGCATCATCGGGGATGTCGTCAAGGTTCTCATCGCCGATATCCACGTTCAGCGGCGGCTTCTTGAAGAGGATGTCGTACATCAGGGGCACAACGTACAGGGTCATCAGGGTGGCGTAGGTCAGGCCGAAGATGATGACGATGGCCATGCCGCTCATCAGCTGGCTGGCCATATCGCCACTGAACACCAGCTGGAGCATGGCCAGAACGGTGGTCAGGGTGGTCATCAGGATGGGGCGCATTCGTGTTTTGCCAGTGGCGATCAGGGCCGCGCGGCGCTCCATGCCGCCGATGCGCAGCTGGTTGGCGTAATCTACGAACACGATGCCGTTGTTGACGACCGTGCCCATTAGAACGATGAAGCCCATCAGGGAGATCATGGTCAGCTGCTGGCCGGTGAGCAGCAGACCCAGCAGGCCGCCGGTAAAGGCCAGCGGAATGGTGAACAGAACGATGAAGGGGGAGAGCAGGCTCTGGAACTGGGCCACCATAACAAGGTAGACGAAGGGCAGAGCCAGGAACATCCACTGGCCCATCTGATCCACCACCATGCCGTTGATCTCAGAGCCGCCGCCCATATAGAAGCTGCAGCCCTCGGGCATTTCATCGGATGCGGCAAACTCGTTCAGCTTCTTTTCCAGCGCGCGGGTCTCGGTGGTGGTATTGGTGCCCTCCACCGCGTCCGCCGTCACACTGATATATCGGGTCTGGTTCTTGCTGGTGATGGAGTCCGGGGTGGAGCCGGTGACCCAGGTGGCCATATCGCCCAGCGTACAGGTGCCGGTCTCGGTGGTGCCGTCGGCGGCCATGACGGAGGTCGTAAAGGTCATATCCATCATGTTTTCCTTGGTCATGGGGTCCAGATTGTTGCTGATCTGGACGTTCATGGTGGAGCCATCGATGGCAACGGGGGTCTGGGCTGTGGTGGTGGTGGTCAGCTTAGCGGCGATCTGCTGGTAGACCTGCGCCACGGTCAGGCCGTAGGAGCGGACCTTATCCCGGTCGATCTGCAGGTTGATGGTGGCATCGCCGCTGCCCAGACCGTTGGTGGCATTGGTAAAGCCGTCCATCTCGTTGACCATATCCACCACCTTCTCGGAGAGGGCAGTCATGGTATCAATGTCGTTGCCGGAGATCTGGACGGTCAGGCCCATATCCAGCTGGCTGGTCAGCTCCTGCATTCCGCTGATCTCAACGGTAGCAGTGCAGTTCTCCACGCCGTTCACAGCTTCCTCCAGCGCCTCACGGGCCTGTTCGATCTGCCGGGAGGAGAGGCTCTCGTCCAGCATCACGTTGATCTGGTAGGTGCCGTAGCTGTTGGCGGCGTTCAGCAGGTCGGTGATGGTCTTGGGCAGGCCCAGCTGGCCGACATCCATTCCGGCCACGCGGCTGTCGGTGGTAACGCCCACCTCTTCCACGTTGTCCACAGCCAGCAGGGCATCAATGACATTCTCGGCCACAGCATAGGATTCTTCCTTGGTCATATCCTTCTCGGTGGAGAGGGTGACGATGGCCTCGTTGCTGGTGATGGTGGGCAGCATCTCAACGCCCATGGACATCACGCGCCAGCCGCAGAACACCAGCAGCACCACTGCCGCGCCCAGCGGTGCCCAGCGGTGCTGGAAGCACCATTCCAGGCTCTTGACATACTTTTCCTGCACCTTGTCGAACCACTTGAGCTCTTTGGGCTTGGAGTTTTTCAGCAGGGTAGAGGAGGCCGCCGGGGCAACCGTCAGGGCCACGATGAGGGAAGCAGCCAGACAGTAGCCGATGCACATGGACATGGGCTGCAGCAGGCTCTTGATGACACCCGATGTGAAGATGACGGGCAGGAACACGCAGACAGAGGTGAGGGTGGAAGCCATGATGGCCATGCCCACCTGCTTGGTGCCCTGGACCGCCGCGCGGGCAGCGGGCACGCCGCGGCTGCGCAGACGGTAGATGTTCTCGATGACGACGATGGAGTTGTCCACCAGCATACCAATGCCGAGGGACAGGCCCGCCAGCGTCATAATATTCATATCCAGACCGGTGAAGTACATGAGCACCACGGCAAACAGCACCGACAGCGGGATACTGATGCCGACCACCAGCGTGGGCTTGATATCCTTGAGGAAGATGGCCAGCACGATGATGGCAAGGGCCGCACCGATGAGCATACTGCTCAGGATGCTGCTGACGATGATGCTGATGTAGTTGCCCTGGTTGGACAGCACGACCACATGCAGGCCATCGTATTTCTGTTCCAGCTCCTTGAAGGCAGCCTTGCAGTTGCCGGAAACTTCACCGGCACTGGAAGAATTGCTCTTGAAGATCTTCAGCACCACGGAGCGCTCGCCGTTCAGGCGGGTAAAGCTGTCCTCCGCGTTGTCAATGATCTGCACATCGGCCACGTCAGACAGGCGGACATCGCCAAAGCCATCCACATGGAGCAGCAGGGCACCGGAGATATCCTCGATGCTGTCGTACTCCTCGCCGACCTTCAGCAGCCAGGACTTGTTGCTGGAATCCTTGACATAACCGGCGGGCATGGAGAAGTTCTGGGCATAGATCAGCTGTGCCAGCGTGTCAATATCCAGCATCTTGGCCACGTCGGAGTTCTCCATGGCCTTCTGCTTGGCATCCTCATACTGCTGCTTGGCATCGGCCAGCTGCTTCTCGTAATCATTCAGCATCTCGCGGGCCTCGGTGAACTTGATATAGGCCTGCAGCTGCTGCTGGGAATAGCTGCCCACGATCTGGGTGAACTGATCCATCAGGCCGGGCACGTCGTCCATGGCCTTGATGGTGCTCTCCAGCGTGTTATAAATGTTACTCAGGCTCTGCTGCACCTGCAGATCATCGACCAGCTCCCCGGCCGTTGTGCCGGCGGTGTCGCCCTGCGCGTTCAGGCGCTGCTGCAGATCCTGCAAAGCGGTGGTCAGCTTATCGGTGATATCGCGCAGCTCCGCCACGATCTCGATCAGAGAATCGATATCCTGCATTCCGGTCTCGTTGAACTTGTCCACGACCCGCTGCAGGCCGTCCCGCACATCGATCAGGGCCTGCTGGATCTCAGGCTCGTTGACCACGGCAATGAGCTGGTTGACGCTCTCCAGAAGGGCCTGTGCCTGCTTCTTGACCAGCATGAAGGAATCCTGCAGCTCGCCGGAATACTGGCTGTTGATGGTATCGCTGACCAGCTTGTCGTAACTGGCCAGCTGGGTCTCGTACTCCTTTCTGCCTGCCTCGATCTGGGCCTCGGCAGCATCCAGCTGGGCCTTTGCATCGGCCAGCTGCACGTCAATGACTTCCAGCAGCTTTTCGTTGATGGCATCGATCTTTTCCTGATCGAGCTGCACCTGCACCATCCGGGTGACCAGGCCATTGGCGGAGATATTGGAAACGCCACCCTGACGCTCGATATAGGGGACCATGGTGTCGTTGACGAAATCGGCCAGCTCATAGGAATCGCTGCCCTCGCGGCTGACGGCCACGGTCATAAAGGCGTTCATGTTCAGGGTATATTCAATGATGGAGGGGGTCATGCAGGTGCTTGGCAGGCTGGAGGTGGTCTGATCCACCTTGTTGGACACCTTGACCACAGCACTGTTCATGTCCGTATCATCCTCAAACTCCATCAGCAGCAGACTGTAGTTTTCTGCCGAGGTGGCGGTGACGTTTTTCACACCCGAGATGGTGCCCAGCGCACTCTCCATCACGTCGGAGACCTCGTTCTCCACACGCTCCGGGCTGGCACCGGGATAGACCGTGACCACCATCAGGTACGGTGTGTTCACGTTTGGCAGCAGATTGGTCTGCATGTTCTGCACGGACACAAGGCCCAGCATGATGACCATGATGACTGCAACCAGAACGGTGAACGGTTTTTTGACGCTGAATTTTTCCATTTCTTCCTACCGTTTCTGTGTTTTCCCACGCATTGCGCGGCTGCTCTTTTTTCTCAGAGCGGACCAAAGGCGATACCCCTATTATACACCCGGTTCCGGGGCTTGCAAGGCTTGCCCGGAGATTCTTTAGCAAATCTTGAAAATCTTTTGTGAAATCCGGGTAATTCCTCAGTTTTTTGACGTTTTTGAGGGCAAATTTCAGACGGAGTTCAAGTGGGATACGAATGAGCGGGGCGGAATGTTGCAGAGGATAAAATTTTTTTATCGGCTCCCCCTTTGGGGGCAACGACGACGACCGCCGCCAGTGGCGGATTGAGGGAGGAGTTGTTGGGGCAGTGGCCAGCAAGGTGCGAGTGCAATTGCACGAAGCAGCTGCTGGGAGCCACAACCTGGGCTGGCAAACGAAGTGAGCCTGAGAGGGCTGTTCAATTTTCAACGTTTATGCTATAATAATCTTTAGAATGGATTTTCAGGCCCTTCTGCGGGCCTTTTTACGAGATAGGGGAGTTTCCCCTGTGAGGAACAGTATGAAAAAAGTCATCTCTGTCCGTTTCAAGGAAAACGGCAAAAGCTATTATTTCGACCCTGCCGGGGCCGACATCAAAACCGGCGAATACGTGATCGTGGAGACCGCCCGCGGCATTGAGTGCGGTGAGGTGGTGCAGGGCGTGAAGGAGATCGCCGACAGCGCCGTTTCCAAGGCGCTCAAGCCCATCACCCGGATGGCCGACAGCGTGGATGTGCGTCGGATGCGCCAGAACCGCGAGGATGAGAAGCGCGCCTACCACACCTGCCAGGAGTGCATTGCCCGCCACGGCCTGGAAATGAAGCTGGTGGAGGCCGAGTACACCCTTGACCGCTCCAAGATCATGTTCTACTTCACCGCCGACGGCCGGGTGGACTTCCGCGAACTGGTCAAGGATCTGGCCGGCATCTTCCACACCCGCATCGAGCTGCGCCAGATCGGCGTGCGCGACGAGAGCAAGATGATCGGCGGCCTGGGCATCTGCGGCCAGCCCTTCTGCTGCAGCCGCTTCCTCAAGGATTTCCAGCCCGTTTCCATCAAGATGGCCAAGGAGCAGGGCCTTTCCCTGAATCCCACCAAGATCAGTGGTGCCTGCGGCCGGTTGATGTGCTGCCTTTCCTATGAGGAAAACGCCTACGAATACCTGAACAGCATCATGCCCATGGTGGGCAGCACCGTGCGCACCCCGGATGGTCTGGGCACCGTGCTGGAAGTGAACCCCATCTCCGGCTACCTGCGGGTGCGCTGCGGCACCGAAGCCCTGACCCCGCGCTACTATAAGGTGGGCGTGTGTGAGTATATCAGCGGCGGCAAACGGGCACCCCGCCGCCCCGACCCGGACGATGATTATTCCGGTGTGCGCAACCCCGCCCCGGTGGTGGCAGCCGCCGATGAAAAGGGCAATGTGGGCTGCGGCAAATGCCCCAAAAAAGAGAAATAATTCCCAGAAAAATAGTGGGATATCACGGCGGTTAGTATCGCAAAACTAACCATTCTTCGTGATTTTCGCCAAAAAACTCTCTTAATTTTCCCGCAAAGTTAGGCCTTGCTTTTGTGCAACCCCACAAAAATAAAACTTTGGGCTTTTATGGCACACGGTTAGTCTTGCCTTTTCTTTTCCACTTTGTTAGAATGCAGACAAGGATGAATTCCGGGGAAGCCTGCTGGCACCGTGCGAGGGCAGACTTCTTCTTAAAGCTAGTGCACGGGTGATAAAAGGAGAGTTTTATTATGGCACACAAGGTTTCTGACGCATGTGTTGGCTGCGGCGCTTGCGAGGGCGCTTGCCCCGTTGGTGCTGTCACCATTGAGAATGGTGTTGCAGTTGTGAATGCAGACGCTTGCATCGATTGCGGCGCTTGCGAGGGTGCTTGCCCCACCGGTGCTATCGCTGCTGAATAATTTCACGGCGAACACTGAAAAAACGCATCAAAAGCAGCAGACCTGTCAAAAGCGGGTCTGCTGCTTTTCTTTCATGCACAATTTTCCCCGATTTTTCCGCCCGATATTTTGGCAGTGGATTTTAGGTGCTGTATATGGAACATTCCACCGAGATTTTGTATAATAGAACAAGAGTCTATTGTTCAGCCGTGCACCGCTTTGGCTCAGACGCGCTGCTGCTGGCCCGGTTTTCGGAGCCAAAGCGAGCCTGGCGCGCCGCCGACCTGTGCTCTGGCTGCGGCATCGTAAGCCTGGAATGGCACGACCGGGGCCACCGCGGCCCCTGCCTGGGGCTGGAGCTGCAGCCCGAAGCCAGCGCGCTGCTGGCCGCCGCCTGCGCCGAACAGGGCATTGAGCACATCACGCCCGTCTGCGCCGACCTGCGCTCCTTCCGGGAGGGCGCAGGCAGCTACGACCTGTGCGCCTGCAACCCGCCCTATTTTACAGGTGGGCGCGTCAGTCCGGACACGGCGCGGGCGGGTGCGCGCCATGAGCT
>OKTS01000594.1_pt1 | contig 16737 bp, 9 predicted proteins | sample 1606331 | NCBI WGS metagenome assembly OKTS01 (sample SAMEA3879564, study PRJEB24766) | human gut metagenome | biome: human-associated habitat; feature: feces | place: USA | collected 1985/1987 | reverse complement strand
AAGCATATCTTGCTGATCTTGACAAAAATGTGGTTGATTTCATTCCAAACTACGACGAGACAGAAAAAGAGCCAGAGGTGCTTCCGGTCAAGGTGCCGAACCTTTTGATAAATGGAGCTGAGGGTATAGCAGTCGGCATGGCGACAAGCATTCCGCCACACAATTTTGGCGAGGTGGTGGACGGTGTGATTGCTTATATGAAAAATCCTGATATCACCACAGCCGAGATGATGCAGTATATAAAGGGGCCTGATTTTCCGACAGGAGGCATTGTTGCAAATCAGGATGATCTTGCAGCAATATATGAGACCGGACAGGGAAAGATAAAAATCCGTGGAAGAATCGAAATAGAGAAGGGGAAGGCAGGAAAGGACAAGCTTGTCATTACGGAAATCCCATACACAATGATTGGTGCCAATATAGGAAAATTCTTAAATGATGTCTATTCACTTGTCGAGTCAAAAGCGACAACGGATATTGTGGACATAACCAACCAATCATCGAAAGAGGGAATAAGAATTGTCTTAGAGCTTAAAAAAGGTGCTGATGTTGAGGCACTTAAGAACCTTTTGTATAAAAAGACAAAGCTGGAGGACACTTTCGGTGTAAATATGCTGGCCGTCGCAAATGGAAGACCTGAGACGCTTGGTCTTGTACCAATAATAAGGCACCATGTCAATTTCCAGTATGAGATTGCAAAAAGAAAGTATGAGACACTTCTTGCAAAGGAGCAGGAGAAAGAAGAAATACAGCAGGGACTCATAAAGGCCTGCAACGTGATAGATCTGATTATTGAAATATTAAGAGGAAGCCGTGACCAGAAAATGGCAAAGGCATGTCTCATAAACGGAGAGACAGAGGGAATTAAATTCAAGTCAAAGGCTTCAGAGGCCATGGCAGCCCAGCTTTGCTTTACTGAGCGTCAGGCAGCTGCTATCCTTGAAATGCGTCTGTACAAGCTGATTGGACTCGAAATTGAGGCTCTGATTAAGGAACACGAGGAGACCAGGGCAAAGATTGCAGAGTACAGCGATATTTTAGAGCATCGCTCGTCCATGGCAAAGGTCATTATGAAGGAGCTTAAAGCGTTCCGCAAGGAATATGCAAGGGACAGACGCACAGAGCTTGATAATCTCGAGGAAGCAGTTGTAGTCAAAAAAGAGCTTGAGGTATCGGATGTAGTGCTGCTTATGGACCGCTTCGGCTATGTGAAGACAGTAGATACTTCAACCTATGATAGAAACAAAGATACAGCTGACGCAGAGAACAAGCTGATATTAAAGGTCAAAAATATAGATAAGCTGTGCATTTTCACAAACAACGGAAACATGCATCTTGTCAAGGTATTAGACCTGCCTTACGGCAAATTCCGTGACAAGGGCACACCTATTGACAATGTAAGCAACTATGACAGCAGTAAGGAGGATATAGTATTTATAGCACCTCTTATGGATGTTGAAAAGCACAAGCTTATATTTGGAACGAAGTCAGCCATGATAAAGCTCGTGGATGGTGCTGAGTTTGTGGTGACACGAAAGACCTCGCAGGCCACAAAGCTCATGGATGATGATGAGCTGTTGTTTGTTGACATGCTTTCAGAGAATGCTACAATGGTAATGCGTTCAAAGAAGGAGATGTTCCTTCGAATCGACTGTGGCACTATTCCTGAAAAGAAAAAGGCAGCAGTAGGTGTCAGGGGAATGAGGCTTGACAGAGAGGATGAGCTTACTGACATTTATCTGCTTTATGACCAGGAGGAAAAAGAGGTCGAGGTAAAGGGTAAGCAGGTGGCGCTTCACAGGCTGCACATTGCAAACCGTGACACTAAGGGCGTGAAGAAATAATATATCGCATGACAATATAACGTAAAGCATAAACTGTGTACGGTTTTGAGTATGTATGGCCTATAACAGTTAAAATATCTGACATGAAAGGAAGCGATGAGCTTGTTGGACAAATTAAGAGAGCTTGGCATTTCAGAAAATCTGATTAAGGAAATTGAAAAGTTTCGCTCGCAGTATCCGGTGGACAAGGAGTATGAGTCAAGAATCCCCATGCCTACACAATTTTATTACGGAAGCGATGTGTGGGAGCAGGCTATAACCGCCGTTTTATGTGGAGAAAATCTGCTTTTAGTAGGAGAAAAGGCCACAGGAAAGAATCTTTTCGCAGAGAATCTGGCAGGTGTATTTAACAGACCACGCTGGGATGTGTCATTTCACGTAAATATGGATGCAGCATCACTTATCGGAACCGATACGTTTAGCGCCGGAGAAGTAACCTTCAGGCCGGGACCTGTGTATACAGCCGCAAAAACAGGCGGCTTTGCGGTACTTGATGAGATAAATATGGCAAAAAGTGAAGCTATGGCAGTGCTTCATGCCACACTTGATTTCAGACGTACAATAGATGTGCCGGGCTATGACAGACTGTCGCTTCATCCGGCAACAAGATTTATTGCCACGATGAATTACGGCTATGCAGGCACAAAGGAGCTAAATGAGGCTCTTGTATCACGTTTTGCGGTAATCCGGATGCCTATGATTTCAAAAGAGAGCCTTGTGAAGCTCATAAAGGAGCATTATCCTGCAATACGTGAAGCGGGAGCAAATGAGCTTGCGGAGGTATTTCTTGAACTGCATACCAAGTGCAAAAATGGCGAAATATCATCAAAGGCACTTGATCTGCGTGGTCTCATCGGTTCAATTGGTATGATGGAAAAGGGCTTAAATATATATACAGCTCTGGATATGGGTATAACAAACAAGAGCTTTGATGAATATGAGCAGACGCTTATCCGTGATACAATCCGTGCAAGAATCTCAAAGAAGATGAGCGGAGAGCAGCTGTTTTGTTGATATGAGCTTGTGACATATGAAGGAATGGAACATATGGAAGAACAGGATATAAAGGAAGCAAAAAGAGCAAGAAACTTCATATGGATGGCGGCCTGTGATTATGACATAGAGCCGCTTTTTCTGGCATTTGCACCGGATGGCACTGCGGATATTTACCTTAATCTGATTATTGGGCTTGAATACAAGTGGTATGAGCATGATAAGATAGATGCCTTATTCAATCAGCTGACAGGAAAAAACGCCATGCTTTATGAGGGTCTTTTATGGATAGGTTTGGAAAATGCCCTGTATGAAAAGGAGAGACAAACGAGGCCTGCCTTATATGATTTAAGGCTTGAGTACGCGAAAAAGAGCCTTGCAGGAGTCAATAAAAACAGGGAGTATTCGAGGATTGATATAATCAGAAATGCACATTGCAGAAGGATACTTGGAAAACCCTTAGGTCTTTGCAAGGAGGATGAAGAGATACTGCATGCTTTTTGTTTTACACCTGATATGACAACGGATGAGATTATAGAAAAAACGCGAGAAAATCTGTGGAAGTATTTCTCGTATAAGCCGATAAAGGTGGCAAAGCCACAGGGCATATATTTCTTGCAGAAGGTAGCAGGAGCATTTCATTCAATAGGAAAAGTCAGCACACAGTATGTCAGAGCGAATAGCTTTTATGATAAAAATATGGCCTCGGACACAGCAGCTTTGTCTATGGAGCATTCAAAGAGATATCTGCTGCAGTTTGCACTGCAGAAAGATCCAATAGAAGCGAAGCGGTATGTGACAGCCTGCTTTGGAAAAAGCATGTATTCTGACAGGCAGCAGGCCGAGATGGAGAAAAAGCTCTGTGTAGGAAATCACAAAAACTGTCATTTGCTTTTTACCAGAGGTATTTCATCGGAGAAAAAGCAGACTGTACCTGATGAGATTGACAACAAAAGAGAACGCAGGGAAATTCTTGCATTTACAAAAGAGACAGCCATGCAATATGACAAGAATAAAGAGCATTTTGAAAAAAACATGGCAGTGTATCAAAACAGTATAAGGAGACTTACAGAAAGCCTTAGAATGCACCTGGAGACAGCAGATGAGACATTTATGGATGCTTCAACACACGGCCGTATAAAGCCTTCGAGAGTATGGAAGGCCCTGTATCTGGACAATCCGCGTGTTTTTGAGCGAAAAGATGAGGTGGAGACGCTGGGCTTTTCTGTCGACATACTGATGGATGCGTCTTCTTCCAGAAAACAGATGCAGCAGAAGATAGCAGCACAGGCATATGTACTGTCAAAGAGCCTGACTAATTGTGGCATACCGGTGCAGATTTACTCATATTGCAGCATAAGAGGCTACACGGTGATGCATATTTTTAAGGAATATGACGATTATGGTGTGGAGGATGAATTATTTCATTTTGTTGTGGCAGGAAATAACAGGGATGGCCTTGCTCTGCGCGCGGCATCACATCTGATGGAGCTAAGTCCAAAGCCAAAGAAGTTACTTTTCATGTTTTCGGATGCAAGTCCCCAGGATGATCAGATAGCAGGGGAGGGAGCCTTTTATAAGGACCGGGAGTACACTGATGCTCTTGCTGTTAAGGACACCGTAAATGAGGTGCAGAGGCTTAAAAACCATGGAATAGACGTAATTGGCATCTTCATGGGAAGTGCACATGACAGTGAGCTTGCAACAAAGATATTCGGCAGAAGTCTCGTGAAGATAAAGAGTATCAACGAGTTTGCCGATGCTGTCGGACGAGTGTTAAATGAGATACTGACCTAGCATTTTAATTAAAAATACAATAAATTTAAAGCAATGGAGATAACAAATGAAAGCAATATTATTTGATTTGGACGGAACGCTGATTGACTCATCAGAGGGCATCACAAAGTCGGCACAATATGCACTTTCACACTTTGGCATAGATGAGCCTGACAGAAACAGTCTGTTTTTCTTTATAGGACCACCGCTCATAAACACATTTATGGAGCATTACGGATTTACTAAGGAGAGAGCACTTGAAGCGGTCGAAAAGTACAGAGAACGCTATAACAAAATAGGTATATTTGAATGTTCGCTTTTTCCGGGGGTAAAGGAATGCATAGAGGCGCTTAAAGCAGCCGGCTATAGGATAGGGCTTGCATCATCAAAGCCGGAAAAATCGTGTGAGCGTATTTTGGAGCATTTTGGAATACTGGATATGTTTGATGAGGTGGTCGGAGCTACATTTGACGGCAGGATAGATACAAAGGAAGAAGTACTTAACGAGGTAATGCGCCGGTGGTCAGACATTCCAAGGGATGAGATGTGTTTAATCGGAGATACTATGTTTGATATCGAGGGAGCAAATCGTGTCAATGTGCCAAGCATAGCGGTAAGCTTTGGATTTGGAGATGTTAACGAGATGGTGAGTGCCGGTGCAAAAGCTGTGATAGATGATATAAGGCAGCTTCCTGATGTACTTTCCAGGCTTTTCGATTAGCTTTTATGAAAATGCAATGCATTGAGACCTGAGGTTATAAACAGTAGATAGGAATGGGATTTCATGAATAAGAATTTAAAATTAAGAGCGATAGTGTGGGAGATAATTGTCCCGATTGTGCTTTACTACATTGTTTTTCTGAGCGCAATGTACTTTATTTTTGCGTTTATCGGACACACAGCTTCGACATACATGATAGCGCAGATAATATCTGCAGCAATTACAATACCATTTATGTATTTTGCAAGCTATAAGCCGACACAGCAGATGTTTGTTAAAAAACCAAAGATAGACAGGGCACTTTTTATAAATGTGCTCTGGGTGATTGTGATTACACTTTTCATTTCATTTGCGCTCAATAATATCATCACAATGTCACCGCTTATCGGGCTCTCAGAAGGATATGCCAGGGCGAATGAGAGCTTCTATGCAAGCACTCTTGTAATTGAGATGATTGGCTCGGCAATTCTTTCTCCGATTATGGAGGAGCTTGTTTTCAGAGGCATTGTATTTGGAAATATGCGCAAAATAATGAATGTGCCACAGGCTGTATTTTTGTCGGCGCTTTTGTTTGGGCTCATTCATTTTAATATAGTGCAGTTTGTCTATGCTTTTTTACTTGGCCTTGTGCTTGCAGCTTTTATGTATAAGTCAGGGCATGTGTATGCGGCCATGATTGGGCATATCACCGCAAATGCGTTTGCAGTCATAAGGACAGAGACCGGTATTTTGAAGTGGACTGTTGATGGCAGTGTAATGGCATGGGTGGTATCTGTCATGTGCCTTGGTATTGGTGCTGTGATATTTTATTATTATGTAAAACACTCAGAGTGAGTTGTTTAGCATGAAGCGAAACGGAGCGCAGACAAAGTACAAGTATCGTGCAGCTTTATGAATATGAGCAATGCGATTTAGGATAGTTACCGGATGTTTATAAAAATCAGCTATACAATAAAAAGTATAGCTGATTTTTTTATGATATAAGACATGAAAAGCTACTGTAACGCATACACAATTCAGACACAATTTGTTATAAGAACTTTTTTTACATGAGTTATTGAAAAAAGTTTTGAAATTTAAAATAGTAAATTGTGCGTATAACCTTATAAATAAGATAAAAATACAATTATAGTCAGAAAAATAACTTTATAATATTAAGTTATCAAATAATCAGACAATAGCGAGAAAAAAACTATTTACATTGGGCTTTCATCGTTGTAAAATCATAAACAGGAAATGATTCACTTCTTAATAAGTTATCCGTTAACAAATTTACACTAGGAAAGGAAGAACCTATGAGTAAACAATGGAATGAAAGCACAGCCACAGCTAAGGGATTATATGATCCTCGCTACGAGCATGATAACTGTGGAATTGGTGCAGTAGTAAATATCAAAGGTATCAAAACACATGAGACAGTCGAGAATGCTTTAAAGATTGTTGAGAACTTAAAGCACAGAGCCGGAAAAGACGCTGATGGTAAGACCGGAGACGGTGTAGGCATCCTGCTTCAGATTTCTCATAAGTTTTTTAAGAAGGTTACAAAGCCACTTGGAATAGAGCTTGGAGACGAGAGAGATTACGGTGTGGGAATGTTTTTCTTCCCTAATGATGAGTTCAAGACTATTCAGGCAAAGAAGATGCTTGAGGTTATCGTGGAGAAGGAAGGTCTTGAATTTCTCGGATGGAGAGAAGTGCCTACAGAGCCTGATAAGCTTTCTAAAAAAGCCAGAGACTGTATGCCATGCATCATGCAGTGCTTTGTAAAAAGACCTGAGGATGTTGAGAGAGGACTTGAGTTTGACAGAAAGCTGTATGTTGCAAGACGTGTTTTCGAGCAGTCAAACGACAATACATATGTGGTTTCCTTCTCAAGCAGAACAATAGTATATAAGGGAATGTTCCTTGTAGAGCAGCTCAGACAGTTCTTCATGGATTTACAGGATCCTGATTATGAGTCAGCAATCGCCACAGTACATTCAAGATTCTCTACAAATACAAACCCAAGCTGGGAGAGATCTCATCCGAACAGATTTATCGTGCACAATGGTGAGATTAACACTATTCTTGGAAACTCTGACAAGATGTCAGCACGTGAGGAGAACATGGAGTCTCCAAAGCTTAAAAAAGAGTTCCAGAAGGTTTTGCCGGTTATCAATGCGGCAGGATCTGACTCAGCAATGCTTGATAATGCGCTTGAATTCCTGGTAATGAGTGGTATGGAGCTTCCACTTGCCGTTATGATAATGATTCCTGAGCCATGGGCAAACAATTCAATCATGACTCAGAAGAAGAAGGATTTCTACCAGTATTACGCTACAATGATGGAGCCATGGGATGGTCCGGCTTCAATCGTATTCTCAGATGGTGATTTAGTCGGAGCTGTGCTTGACAGAAACGGACTTCGTCCATCACGTTACTATGTGACAGATGATGATTATCTTATCCTTTCATCTGAGGTCGGAGTACTTGAGATTGACCCTACAAAGATTGTGAAAAAGGATCGTCTCCGCCCGGGAAAGATGCTCCTTGTGGATACTGTTGCAGGAAAAATCATAGATGATGATGAGCTCAAGGAGAGATATGCAGACAAGCAGCCTTATGGTGAGTGGATTGACAGATACATGGTAAATCTTAAGGATTTAAAGATTCCTAATCAGAGAGTACCTGAGTATACAAAGGAAGAGCGCCAGAGAATGCAGAGAGCCTTCGGTTACACATATGAGTCACTCAAGGATTCAATCCTTCCGATGGCTAAAAATGGTGTTGAGGGCACAGCAGCAATGGGTACTGATACACCGCTTGCAGCTTTATCCGGTAACAGGGAGCCGTTATTCAACTACTTTAAGCAGCGCTTCGCACAGGTAACAAACCCGCCTATCGATTCAATCCGTGAGGAGGTTGTCACATCAACCACACTCTATATCGGTGAGGCCGGAAACGTGCTTGAGGAGAAGCCGGAAAACTGCCGTGTACTTAAGATTAACAATCCAATCCTTACAAACACCGACCTTATGAAGATTAAGAATTTAAAGGCAGATGGCTTTAAGGTAGAGGTTTTACCTATTATATATTACAAGAACACAAGTCTTGAGAAAGCAGTAGACAGACTTTATATAGAGGCTGACCGTGCATACAGGGACGGAGCCAACATTATTATCCTTTCAGACAGGGGTGTTGATGAGAACCACGTTGCAATTCCTTCACTGCTTGCAGTTGCTGCACTGCAGCAGTACCTTGTAAAGACAAAAAAGAGAACATCGCTTTCGCTCATTCTTGAGTCAGGAGAGCCGAGAGAGGTTCATCATTTTGCTACACTGCTTGGCTTTGGTGCAAGTGCAATCAACCCTTACCTGGCACAGGATACAGTTAAGCAGCTTGTTGACGAGCATATGCTTGACAAGGATTATTATGCAGCAATCGATGATTACAACCATGCAATCATCACAGGTATCGTAAAAATTGCAGCAAAGATGGGTATTTCAACTATCCAGTCATATCAGGGCTCAAAGATTTTTGAGGCAATCGGTATTGACAAGAGTGTTATTGATAAGTATTTCACAAATACAGTAAGCCGTATCGGTGGAATTACATTACAGGATATCGAGAACGATGTGAATGAGCTTCACTCTGCGGCCTACGATCCGCTCGGACTTGAGACAGATGTTACACTTGACAGCAAGGGCAGACACAAGATGAGAAGCGGAGCCGATGACCATTTGTACAATCCGGCTACAATCCATCTTCTCCAGCAGTCGACACAGCGCGGTGACTACAATCTGTTCAAGCAGTACACAGCACTTGTGGACGAGGAAGAGAAAAATACAAACATCCGTGGACTCATGGATTTCAACTATCCTAAGAAGGGTGTCAAGCTCGAGGAGGTTGAGAGCGTTGACTCAATTGTGACACGTTTCAAGACAGGTGCTATGTCATACGGATCTATTTCCAAGGAAGCACATGAGACACTTGCAATTGCCATGAACCATCTGCACGGAAAATCAAATACCGGTGAGGGTGGAGAGGACAAGGATCGTCTCACAATCGGAAAAGACGGAAAGAACCGCTGTTCAGCAATCAAGCAGGTTGCTTCAGGACGTTTTGGTGTCACAAGCAGATACTTAACAAGCGCACAGGAGATTCAGATTAAGATGGCACAGGGTGCTAAGCCGGGTGAGGGCGGACACTTACCAGGAAAGAAGGTTTATCCTTGGATTGCAAAGACAAGACTTTCAACACCGGGTGTTGCACTCATCTCTCCACCACCACACCACGATATTTATTCTATCGAGGATTTGGAGCAGCTTATATTCGACTTAAAGAATGCAAACAGAGATGCAAGAATCTCAGTCAAGCTCGTTTCTGAGGCCGGTGTAGGAACTGTTGCGGCAGGCGTTGCAAAGGCCGGAGCACAGGTAGTGCTTATCTCAGGCTACGACGGAGGAACAGGAGCCGCACCTAGCAGCTCAATCCACAATGCGGGACTTCCATGGGAGCTTGGACTTGCAGAGACACACCAGACTCTTCTTATGAATGGTCTTAGAAATAAAGTAAGAATTGAGACAGACGGTAAGCTGATGAGTGGCCGTGATGTGGCAATAGCAGCGTGTCTTGGAGCCGAGGAATTCGGTTTTGCGACAGCTCCGCTTGTAACAATGGGCTGCGTAATGATGAGAGTATGTAACTTGGATACATGTCCGGCAGGAATTGCTACACAGAACCCTGAGCTTCGTAAGCGCTTTGCAGGAAAGCCGGAGTACGTTGAGAACTTCATGCGTTTCATCGCTGAAGAGCTTCGTGAGTATATGGCAAAGCTTGGCGTAAAGACAGTGGATGAGCTCGTTGGACGTGGAGATCTCTTAAAGAAGCGTGATAATCTAAGCGAGAGACAGTCAAAGATTGACCTTGACTGTATACTTAATAATCCGTTTGACGGCAAAAAGCAGAGTGTTATCTTCGATCCTAAGCAGGTATATGACTTTGAGCTTTCAAAGACAAAGGATATGACTGAGATCATGACACAGCTTAAGAGCGCACTTGAGAGCGGACAAAAGCGCGCGATTGAGATTGAGGTAACAAATACAAACAGATCTCTCGGAACAATATTTGGTTCTGAGATTACAAAGAAATATGACGATACGCTGGATGAAGACACTTTTGTTATCAAGTGTAACGGTGCAGGCGGACAGAGCTTTGGAGCATTTATCCCTAAGGGACTTACACTTGAGCTTGTCGGAGATTCAAATGATTACTTCGGAAAGGGTCTTTCAGGTGGAAAGCTCATCGTATATCCACCTGCAGGAGTCAAGTTTGAGAAGGATGATAATATCATCATCGGAAACGTAGCACTTTACGGAGCTACAAGCGGTAAGGCCTTCATAAACGGTGTTGCCGGTGAGCGTTTCTGCGTAAGAAATTCCGGTGCAACAGCAGTAGTTGAGGGTGTCGGTGATCATGGCTGCGAGTACATGACAGGTGGCCGTGTAGTTATCCTTGGAAAGACTGGAAAAAACTTTGCAGCAGGTATGAGCGGTGGAATAGCATATGTGCTTGACGAGGACAATGACCTTTACATGAGAACCAACAAGCAGATGGTATTTACTGAGGAGGTCTCAAACAAGTACGATGTATTAGAGCTTAAGGAAATGATAAAAGAGCATGTAACACTTACAAACTCAGAAAAGGGTAAGGAAATCCTTGATCATTTCAGTGAGTATCTTCCTAAGTTCAAGAAGGTTATTCCTTACGATTACAACCGTATGCAGATGGCTATTGTACAGATGGAAGAAAAGGGTCTTAACGCAGAGCAGGCACAGATTGAGGCATTTTATGCCAGCACAAGAGGCTAAGGAGGACGCAGATAATGGGAAAACCAACAGGATTTATGGAATATGACAGATGCGAAGCAGCGTCTGTAGAGCCAAAGGAGCGTATTAAGAACTTTAACGAGTTCCATGTGTTCCTTTCAAAAGAAAATCAGCAGAAACAGGCTGCCCGTTGTATGGACTGCGGAGTTCCTTTCTGCCAGTCGGGAATGACAATAGCAGGCATGACATCAGGCTGTCCTCTGCACAACCTGGTTCCGGAGTGGAATGACCTTGTATATACCGGCAACTGGGAGCAGGCATATAATCGTCTGCACAAGACCAATAATTTCCCTGAGTTTACATCAAGAGTCTGCCCGGCACTGTGCGAGAAGGCATGTACATGTGGACACTGGGGTAGTCCGGTATCAGTCAGGGACAATGAGCATGGTGTAATAGAGACTGCATATGCAAACGGATATGCAGCTCCAAAGCCACCAAAGGTCAGAACCGGCAAGAAGGTGGCAATCATTGGTTCGGGCCCTTCAGGACTTGCGGCAGCAGACCAGCTTAACCAGAGAGGCCATGAGGTTACAGTATATGAGAGAGAGGACCGAGTCGGCGGCCTGCTCATGTATGGTATTCCAAATATGAAGCTCGATAAGAGCATTATTGACAGAAAAGTTAATATAATGAAGGAAGAGGGCATTCATTTTGTCACAGGCTGTGATGTCGGAAAGGATATAAAGCCGGCAGAGCTTTACAAGAAGTATGACAGGGTAATCCTTTGCTGTGGTGCCAAAAATCCAAGAGACATAAAGGCAGACGGAAGAGATGCAAAGGGTATTTACTTTGCTGTTGATTACCTTACCCAGAATACAAAGAGCCTTTTAAATTCAAACCTGACAGATGGCAAGTTTGTATCTGCAAAGGGCAAAAATGTGGTCATTATCGGTGGCGGTGACACAGGAAACGACTGTGTCGGAACTGCAATCCGTCAGGGCGCCAAATCAGTCACACAGCTTGAGATGATGCCTTGTCCGCCTACAGAGCGTGCCGCAAACAATCCGTGGCCAGAGTGGCCAAAGGTCTTAAAAACAGACTACGGCCAGGAGGAAGCCATTGCAGTATTCGGACATGATCCACGTATCTATAAGACAACCGTAAAAGAGTTCCACAAGGACAAAAACGGCAACCTAAAGGAGCTTACAATTGTAAGTCTTGAGAGTAAAAAGGACGAGAAGACAGGCAGGTTCATGATGGTTCCGGTAGAGGGATCAGAGAAAAAGCTTCCGGCAGAGCTTGTGCTTATAGCAGCAGGCTTCCTTGGAACAGAAAGCTATGTGGCAAAGGCATTTGGTGTAGAGCTCAATGCCAGAACAAACGTAAGTACACAGGAGGGACATTACGCTACAAACGTAAAAAACGTATACGTGGCAGGTGATAACCACCGTGGACAGTCCCTTGTAGTATGGGCTATCAGAGAGGGACGTGAGGCTGCCAGAGAGGTTGATGAGAGTCTCATGGGATATTCATATCTCTCAGTACAGTAACAAATTATTATAGCAATTCTTCTTAATAAATTTTATTTCATACATTTTATAGCAAAATCCCGGTGCATTGTACCGGGATTTTTGACATACAAAATTACTGCTTTCTAAAGGTGTTGGCACTGTGGATAAACTAATTGAAATTTGACTTATAAGATGTTAAGATAGCAGTGTTTGACATGATAATAAAGATATTAGGAGCAGCAAATGAGTAAAACAGTATTTTTTGACATAGACGGAACAATATGGGACGATGACATGGTAATTCCTGAAAGCACCCTAGAGGCTGTGGCAGCCCTCAAGGCAAACGGACATCTGGCATTTATATGTACAGGACGTGCCAGAGCCAGTGTGAGGTCAGAGAAGCTTTTAAATATGGGTTTTGATGGAATAATTGCGGCATGTGGCAACTATATTGAAATGGATGGCAAAGTAATATACGAAAATAACCTGAGCGCAGATATGGTACAAAAGGTCATAAGGGTGCTTTCTGAGTGTAAAATGCCTGTAGTGCTTGAGGGCTCCACAGACTACTGGATAGATGACGAGGGCTTTGAGGATGATCCGTATGTAGATTATCTTTTTGAGTCACTTGGTGAGCATGCACATATAATAAGAGGATATAACGGCGAGATAAGAATTAATAAATTCTCCGCTGACGTGATAGATGGTACTGATTATGAACGTGTGAAGACCGAGTTTGCCGATGATTTTCTGATACTTGAGCATGTGGAAAATGTAGTGGAGTTCGTGCCGAAGGGAACCTCAAAGGCAACCGGCATCAAATGGCTGTGCAATCATCTGGATATCCCGCTTGATGAAACCTATGCGATAGGCGACAGTGTAAATGACCTTGAAATGCTTGAGAGTGTAGGACATGGAATCGCGATGGGCAACTCAATGCCACCGGCTAAAGAAATTGCGGAATATGTCACATCGGATATTTCAGATGATGGAGTGAAAAATGCGTTAAAGCATTACGGATTGATATAGAAAATGTAAAATAAATATTAAAATGAAATATCACTGTTGACATTGAAATGCAATAGTGATATTTTATTTACAGAAAGAAATTAGCACTCGAAAGAAATGAGTGCTAACAGAGATAAAAGGAGGCAATACAATGAAATTAGTTCCATTATCAGACAGAGTAGTATTAAAGCAGTTAGAAGCAGAGGAAACAACAAAATCGGGAATCATCCTTACAAGTTCAGCACAGGAGAAGCCACAGGAGGCTGAGGTTATCGCAGTAGGACCTGGCGGAATGGTTGACGGCAAGGAAGTTAAGATGCAGGTAACAGTCGGACAGAAGGTTATTTATTCTAAATACGCAGGCACAGAGGTTAAGCTTGACGGAGAAGAGTACATCATCGTTAGACAGAATGATATTCTTGCAGTAGTAGAGTAAGATTAATTTACGGATAGAAGCTAAAGATCCGGTACGTTTTACATATCCGGTCATAGCTGCTTACATTTTGGAATTAAATATCAAATATATAAATAGAAAGGTCGTATAAATCATGGCAAAGGAAATTAAATATGGCTCAGAAGCCAGAGCAGCACTTGGAGCTGGAGTAGATAAATTAGCAAATACAGTCAGAGTAACACTTGGACCAAAAGGAAGAAACGTAGTACTTGACAAATCATACGGTGCGCCACTCATCACAAACGATGGTGTTACAATCGCAAAAGAGGTTGAGCTTGAGGATGCTTTCGAGAACATGGGAGCACAGCTTGTCAAGGAAGTTGCCACAAAGACAAATGATGTAGCAGGTGATGGTACAACCACAGCAACCATTCTTGCTCGAAATATAATCGTGAATGGATTGAAAGCTGTAGATAAAGGAGCTAATCCTGTTTTAATGCGTGAAGGTATTGAAAAAGCAGGCAAAGAAGTTGCTGATGTTGTTTTGAAAAATTCACATAAAGTAGAAACAAGTCAAGATATCGCTTCAGTAGCGACTATTTCAGCTGGTAATGAAGAAATTGGTCAATTGATTGCTTCAGCAATGGATAAAGTTGGTAAAATTGGAATTATCAATGTTGATGAATCTAATAGTTTTGACAACGTCTTAGAAATCAATGAAGGTATGCAATATGATAAAGGATATGTTTCTCCTTATATGGTCACAGATCATGATAAAATGACTGTTGAAATAGAAAATCCTTATATCTTTATTACAAATCATAAAATCAATAATTTACAAGAAATTCTTCCAATTCTTGAACAAATCGTTCAAAGTAATAAACCATTATTATTAATTGCTGATGACTTTGAAAACGAAGTTATTTCAACACTTGTTTTAAATAAACTAAGAGGAACATTCAATGTTGTCGCAACAAAAGCTCCTGGATTTGGAGATAACCAAAAAGAATTATTACAAGACATTGCTGCTTTAACTGGGAGTACCTTTATTAATAAAGATATTTCTATGGAATTAAAAGATGTTACTCTTGATCAATTAGGAACAATTAAAAAAGTAATCGTTACAAAAGATCATACAACAATGATTGCTGGTAATAATCCATCAGATAGTTTAAAACAACGCATTGAAAGTATTGAAAATCAATTAGCGAAAACAACTTCTTCTTATGATCAAAAACAATTAAAAGAACGTTTGGGTAAATTATCAAATGGCGTGGCAACAATTAAAGTTGGCGCAACAACTGAAAGTGAATTAAAAGAAAAGAAATTACGTATTGAAGATGCTTTAAATGCCACTAAAGCCGCTGTTGAAGAAGGTATTGTTATTGGTGGTGGTGCTGCTTTAGTAGAAGCATATAAAGAAGTTAAACCTCAATTAAAATCTGATAATGTAGATATTCAAAAAGGTATTCATATTGTCATGGAAGCCTTATTTGCTCCAATTCAACAAATTGCTGAAAATGCTGGATATAATGCAGAAGACATTGTTGAAAGCCAAAAAACTGCGCAAAAGAATTATGGTTTTGATGCTAAAAATGGACAATGGGTCGATATGTTTGAAAAAGGAATCATTGATCCAACTAAAGTCACTCGTAGCGCATTATTAAATGCTTGCAGTATTGCTTCATTATTCATTACAACCGAAGCAGGTATTGCCGATGCAAAAGATACTTCTAAAAACGAAGTTCCAACTCCTGCAATGTATTAATAGATAAGAAAAGTGATTCTTGTTTTAAATGAGAATCACTTTTTTCTTAGTATATTATGATATAACTTTATCCATTACTCTTTCTTTTCTTTAAATCTTCCTGATATGACAAAATGAATTTGTTCTGCAATCTTAAATTCTATTTTAAAATGATCATCTTCTTGCCCATAATATAAATCCACAATACTCTCTGGAGCAACTTCTTTTTGATAGTGCATTGTCATTTCTCCAATAAAATATTTTTCTAATACGTTTTGAGGAAGAAGATCCATGACCCATTCAAGATATCTTGCATTATTCATATGCTTATTTAAATCAATATCACTATACATAACTTCTCTTGTTTGAACTTTTTGAGTCTCTATATCTAAAAGCGGCTCGTATTTTTCTACAAAACTCGAATATTCTTCACATTCAGGAATTGTAATTCCTACTTTTTGTGGTCTGACAATTCTTCTTTTTTCAATATCTATTAATGTCCAAATAGAATAAATGCCTCCTACAACTTCATCATTGATTTTTAAATCATAGGTTCTAAAATATTGAATTTTTCTTTCCCCTTTAGCACGGGTAGAAACTATCAGTTCCTCTCCTACTAATAGTGGTCTTTTTAATTTAACTGTTTGTTTAACTAATACCCAACCATATTTTCCATTAAAACTTTCCTTCCACAAACCTATTTCCATCGCATTTTTAGTTGCAAGATTAGAAAGCTTTGATAATAAATCCGCATATTTATATTCACCATAATAATCGGCGTTTTGGTATTCTATTTCATATCGTTCAAATGTTTCACTGTTTTTCATTTTTTTTCTCCAAAATGTTTATTTTTTATTAAATTAATAATAATATATTTATAATCAAAAGGAAAGGCTGGAAAATATATGAAAAAAATAAATAAGAAAAAAATATTCT
>OKTS01000553.1_pt1 | contig 17721 bp, 14 predicted proteins | sample 1606331 | NCBI WGS metagenome assembly OKTS01 (sample SAMEA3879564, study PRJEB24766) | human gut metagenome | biome: human-associated habitat; feature: feces | place: USA | collected 1985/1987 | reverse complement strand
AATTTGCTATTACTCACCACCTGAAGAGGTGGGAGTCTTCTCGACTGAGATAAATCATCTCATTATTTCATATCTGATATCATCTAAGTATATCATAAAAAAAGAGAATAATGTGATATTTTAAATTTGTTTCACACTATTCTCTCTTTTTTAATTTTCCTCAATATGACTTTGGATTCTTCCCATTTATCTAAGACACAAGTTCCTGCATCAGCTCATGTACACTCATCATCTGATTGATCCGTCCGACATTGCTTCCGCAGAACACAAGTCCATTTTCCACATCACCTTTTACGGCATCGATCAACGCTTTCGTGATACAATACGGAACTTTTACCGGATTACATTTTGCTAAGCAATTATAACATTTCTTTATAGGCTCTTTTTCTTTCTCAACACGCTCGATCAATGCGTTGCGGATGGCTCTTCCCGGCATTCCGACCGGACTTTGGATAATCTGGACATCCTCTTCTTTTGCATTGATATAGGCCAGCTTATAGGACTCTGACGCATCACATTCTTCTGTTGCCACGAACCTGCTCGCAATCTGGACTCCATCTGCTCCAAGTTCAAATGCGTGTTCTATATCCGTCTTATCAAAGATCCCGCCCGCTACGATCACAGGAATCTTCTTCTCGTATCGCTTTTCATACTCTTCCTTGCAGGCAATAATCTGACGGATCTCCTCATCATAATCCATTGTGTCAATCTCATTTAACTGCTCTCTTGAAAAACCGAGATGCCCTCCGGCTTTCGGTCCCTCAACAACAAGGAAATCTGCTGTTCTGTCATACTTATGCGCCCACATTTTCAAGATCAGCTGCGCAGCTCTTTTAGAAGAAACGATTGGCGCGATCTTCGTTCTGCAAGTCTCACTGACCAGCTCCGGCAGGTTCATCGGAAGACCTGCACCACTGATGATCACATCTGCTCCCGCTGCCACTGCCTCTTTCACATGCTCCGCATAATGCTTCAGCGCAACCATAATATTTACACCGACAAGACCATTCCCCTGCGCAATTTCCTTTGCTCGCTTGATGTGCTTGTGGATTGCTCTGTTGTTACATGCAGCCTGATCCTTCTCAAATCCTTCTTCATCATAACCAATCTGAGCAGTTGAAATTATTCCGACTCCGCCTTCTTTCGCCACTGCTCCTGCAAGGGAACTTCTGCTGACACCTACTCCCATGCCGCCCTGAATGATCGGGAGCTTCGCAGTCAGATCACCTATTTTTAATTGTTTGTTTATACTCATTTTCAATTCTCCTGTATTTTATTTTGAATTTCAAACTATTTTAAGTATAAACTATTTTATTGAAATGTCAAGGAATATTGATTCTACGGATTAATCCGCAGATTAAAAACCCCCGTTTTGATAGGCTCTTGCGATAACATATGATGGTTCATAAAATGCACTAGTGACTCCTAGACGGATTCCCGATTCTATTCGCTCCGGTTCTAACAGGCAATGATCCATTCGTTGACTTTGCTTCTCAATTTTTCAATTCTTGGGTAACGGTATGCCTCTCTTCTTTGACTTGCTTTGCAGTTTTGCGCTTCTCGGGTAACGATACGCTAGGAACTAACTGTAAAAACAGAAAGCAAGTCAACAAATGCAACCAAAACAATTCTCTTGGAATTGTAAAATCATAAAAATAGAATCTCCCCTCATATCTGCCGGAACCAATTAGATTCCATTAGGTATGAGGGGAGATTCTATTTTTTAATCAAGTGCCAATGTTTTTGGTTTTATTGTTACAAATTGGCAATTCTTGATTCATGCGAAAAACTTAATTCAAATAATAGATCAATCTACAACAACCAGACGTCCTTCAACTTCACGGCAAAGATGCGGTGTAACCATCATATATTCTTCTACAATATCTCGACTTGATGTGGCCAGTACACGAGGAAGTGCATTTTTTTTCGTTTCTTCCAGTGAAATATCCATAAAATCAGAGATATTCATAAAGTGATATTTTGAAAGAGCAATAGAATATAACTGATGCTCTTCAATAGGCTGGTCATTGAAATCGAGCTCTCTTTGCGTTTTTTTAATTGATTCATCCATCATAAATATAAAACTGTTTTATCAGGATACGAAGAAAATGTTGTCATTCATTCCCAACATAAACAACTCCTGTATGACACATGTTTTCAGTTATTTCATAACATCCTCCTGTTCCATTCAGATTCAAATATAAATTCTTAATATCTTTTTCATTAACAATCCATGCCATATTGACTTGAACACTCTCACCAGGCTTTAACGATGGAATATAATTCTTCCCATTACCATAGTCATCTTGTACGCTGGAATAAGTCATTTCAGCTGTTTTGGCAACACTGTCACTTATATAATAATCATAATCCTCACCAGCTTCTGTACCAGGCATGTAAATAGTATACGTGCCATCATTCTGTTTCGAAAGAGCAATCAGCGTGCCTAGATAGAGCATATGATTGAGTTCTTCCTCTGATATATTTGTGTATGTGACAGTCAAAAACAGTAATTTCTGATCCATGTTTTCTTCTCTTACAACTGAATCCAGATTATTTACACCATCACCTTTTTTTATATATGATAAATGATTCTGTACCAGTTTTCCGTTTGCATCAATTGCCGTCTTCCAGGCTTTCGGAATTTTATCACTGTCTAAAAGCTGTAAATTATCTGCGATCTGTACTTTATCTACACAAGCTGTCACCTTATCTGTAATAATGTTATTTCCGTTATTATCTTCAGCATAAGAATCTAAATTAAAAGCTTCTCCAATTTGACGAACCGACAGCTGACCATTTGTTACATCTATTTTATCTGCATAGACTGTCGGTTCAATAATATCACTCCAGGTAATCATGTCAGCAGTTTTGATCATTTCATCCTCTTCCGTAATCACAAGATTTTCAGCAAATTTATATGCTTCTTCTTTTGAAATTGTATTTCCAATATAGATTGTCAAAACACGATATTCTTCCGGACAGAGAAGATAAATTCTCTGATCAAATGAGTTTTCTCCATTTATTGTATTGTATTTGAGATAAATTCCATCATAGGATCCGAAAACATGATTTTCACTTTCTATAACATTTCTATCCAACAATGATTTATCCAGACTCTTCTCATCCATCAAAACAGTATCAACGGTTATCCCTGCTGTATCAAGTGTATCTTTATAGCCTAACTTATACCCTTCGGCGATCCACTCCATTCCTTCCGGAATATAGTTTGATGTAACAGAGATTTCATGAATCTCTTCTGGAAGTTTTACGTCTTCAGAATTCTCATCTGATTTTATGGTGGTTAAAGTACCGTAGTTTCCCTGTTTTTCAAGGTACATATGATAAAGCTTTGTTCCTGCATAAACAACGGTTGATGTTGCAATAATGCACACAGCTGCCGCAGCCGCTACCCTGCTTATACTTCGGTTTAACTTGCTTTTTCTCTGCATTGGTGTAATGTTTGATGAATTTACTTGTTTTTCTACTTCTTCCTGAATCATATCGTGAATAAAGTCCGGAATATCTGGAAAGTCGTTTTTTATTTCGTCTAATCTCATATAAAAATCTCCTCCAATTGAATCTTCTTTTTCAGCGTTTTCCGCGCCCTTACAAGTCTCTTTTGTACAGCGCCTTCGGATATCTCAAGGATCTGAGCAATCTCTCTTATATTGAACTCCTCCATATAATAAAGGATCACCGGAATCCGCAGTTCTTCTTTCAGTTCGTTTACAGCTCTATACAATTCACTGTAATCTCGATTCTCCTTAGGTTGCTTCATATTTTCTGCATATCCTTCATCCAAAGGTTCATTGACGTTGATGCGCCTTGCAATGTTATAGCATTCATTGATTAATATCCGCATCAACCAGGTCTTTGCATAGCGATCTTTTTTTAATGTATCTATTTTAGAAAATGCTTTCACAATCGATTCTTGTATTGCATCAGCACAATCCTGGTCATCTGACAAAATTGTTTTTGCTGTTGCATACAATTGTCGCTCTGATGAAAGAATCAATTCTCCAAGTGCCTCCTTCGTCAATTTGGTACCCCCTTTTTGCCAGCCAGCTTTTATTTACATAGATTAGACGGATTTAAAATGAAAATATCCCTTAATTTTCAAAAATAATTGTTTTTTGTTTCAAGCGAGCTCTAATATTTTTGCAGTTTTCTTATATTATCTCATAGATTAACTCATTCATATAAAAGAAACATCAGCAAATCATTCATTAATCTACTGATTATTGGGACATTTACTTTTGCTTATATCATTAATTCTACTTTAAACCTATTGAATTCGATAGGTTTAAAATTCAGAAAGCATTTTTTATAACATTTGATTTCTTTTATTAATTATGCTAAAATTTTTATATAATTATCATATTTATGAAGGGAGGCATTATATTGGCTTCAACAATTCGAGATGTTGCCGCTCGTGCCGGACTTTCTGTCGGTACAGTTTCTAAATACATTAATGGCAAAACTGTAAAAGAAAATACTCGTTTAGCTATAGAAGAAGCAATCAAAGAACTTGATTTTCATCCAAACAATATCGCAAAAGGACTGCGTAATGCGAAATCATTTTCTGTCGCTATCCTATTACCAATGTTAAATTCCACATTTTGTACTTCTATGATTTCATCAATCGAATCAACATTATTACCTTTAGGATATAGTGTTATTGTGTGCGAATGCCACAACAATGCAGAAATGGAATTGCGAAAAACTCAGTATCTAATTGATCGTATGGTTGATGGAATCGTTCTAATTCCGTACGCCTCCAATGGTAAACAAATTGAAATGATTCAGAAAAGTAATATTCCATTGATTCTACTTGACCAGGAAATCCAAGATCATGCAACAGATTGCATCGTTCTTGATAATGAACTGGCGGGATATGAATCTACTCAACGTTTAATTGATTTGGGACATAAAGATATTGCTATTATCACCGGAAGTCCGAATCATTATACTAGTAATGGACGTCTAAATGGATATAAAAAAGCGATGACAAACGCTGGTTTAACAATTACAGATGATTATATTCAATGCGGAGATTACTGTATAGACGGTGGTTATGAAGCTATGATGCGTTTGTGCAAACTCCAAAAAAGACCAACAGCCATATTCATCAGTAACTATGATATGACTATTGGTGCTTATCTTGCAATTAACTATTTACGATTAAAAATACCAGATGATATCTCGGTTATTGGATTTGACAACTTTCCACTTGCAAATGTAGTAAATCCACCACTGTCTTTTGCTGAACAGCCTACTAATGTCATGGGCACAGAGGCTGGAAAACTTCTTTACAGACGTATTTGTGGTGACTACTCTGATTATCCAAAAACGATAATGCACAAACCAACCATGCATTATAAGGAAAGCATCCGTCAATTAACATGATTAAATCCATTCACAGGAGTGCAGATCTATGATTTGCTGCTCCTGTTTTTTTAATTCTATTTTTTCCGCTAACTTCTTATTTCCATAAAAAATATTTATAAACTGATCTACAGAAGAACAAAGTGAAATCGAAATTGGTTTTTTATTTTTCCATGCGATATCCACCTCAACTCCACCTACAGCCAGAAGACCTTTTACTTTTCCGCTTTCCCAACTCTCTGGTAATGCTGGAAGAATAGTAATTTTTCCATCTTCACTACTCAAAAGCATTTCAGCAACAGCACTTGCACTTCCAAAATTACCGTCGATCTGGAATACTTCCCGTTCTCCTTCCGTTTCACCTAATGGCGGATGAAGGTCAAAAAGGTTGTTATAAACTGATTGCCGTAACAACTCTTCATAGTAGTAATTAGCTTTCGTTCCATCACCTAATCTTGCCCACAAGTTAATGAGCCATGCACAACTCCATCCTATTTGCTGTTTATAGTTTGCAACCTTTTCTTCAATGAACTTCTGACATGCTTTTACTAATTCAGTATCTGTTTTCTTTATTGAGTGTCCCGGATGGAATCCAAATACCGGAGAGAAATGTCGATGTCCAACATCAAATTCTTCGAAATCTTTAATCCATTCCTGAATCTTTCCTGTTCTTCCAATCTGATAATTTGGTAATAACTTACTGCGCTCATTCACTTGTTCGATCAAATCCTCTTTGATTCCAAGAACATTACATGCTTCCAAATAGTTAGCAAATAATTCTTTTATAATTGCTAAATCCATTGTTGTCATGTAACTCACGCCACAAGCATGTCCTTCCCCATCTTTAAATGTATTTTCTGGTGAGGTAGAAGGTGCTGTATAATAAAGTCCATCTTCTCTTTGTTGTAACCAATCAAGACAAAACAAAACAGATCCTCTCAATGATGGATATATTTTATTTTTCAAGTACTCCAAATCTCTTGAATATCTATAGTATTCATAACTTTGTGAGCACAACCATACACCGCCCATCGGCCAGTACGCATATTTAGGTTCGCCATCTACTGGACCAGTCTGTCTCCATATATCAACATTATGGTTTGCTGTCCAACCTGAACAATGACACTGTTTCTTTGCTGTTTCTTCTCCGGCATGACTTAATTCTTCGACGAAATCTACAAATGCTGTAAAACTTTCAATTAGATTACATGGCCCGTTAAGCCAATAGTTCATTTCGGTATTAATATTGATTGTCCAGTTACTGCTCCATACAGGTCTTATACTTTCGCTCCAAATACCTTGTAAATTTGCCGGTTGGGTTCCTTTTCGTGAACATGCTATCATCAGATAACGATTATAATGGAAAAACAGACATGACAACCCCAAATCCTGTTTTCCATTCTGAACACGTTTCAAACGTTCATCTGTTGGTAAATCATTTTCTATTTCTTCTAATTCAAGTGATACATTTTTATAAACAGATTGATAATCTGCTATATGTTCTTCCTCAAGTTCTTTATATGTTTTTGAATTCAACTTCTGAATCTGATTACCGCAGCTCTTTTCACACACTTCTGGATTCGTTTCAATCCTTTGATTGTACTTCTTATATCCATCCGCTGCTGTCAAGTAAAACACTACTTCTTCAGCTTCTTGAATTTTCAAACCGTCTAAATCTGCACTAACCGTTCCACCTTTATGAGTAACCTGCAAATAACAACAAAATGCCATTCCTGGATTCTTCTCATCATATACAATCGGATTTTCGCAAGCAACATAATTCGGTTGTACATTAGACGGTGCATTTCCGCTTACATACAAACAGCAATCCTTTTCTGTCTTGATTGTATGCTGCACTTCGCTATCAAGCTTCACTTTCAAATCCAATTTGTCCATTCCGTTGGCTGTAATCTTAATTACGAGTGCTTTTGCCGGATTTGATATAAACATTTTAGAGATATATTCTGTTTCATGATTTTTGAATTTTGAAGTAAATATAGCATTTTCTAAGTCAAGGAATCGCACATATTCTTTTGGTTCATCGACCTTTTCAAACACATAACTGAGAATTCCTAAAGGCATATAAGATTCATTATAAAATCCGAGCATATTCTTCTTCATATACTCTTCTGCTTCCCAAAATTTTTCTTCAAAGATTAATTTTCTTGCCTGCTCAAGTATACTTGGATCAATCTCTTTTTCTTCTCTATGTCCTGTTCCTGACCAAAATGTATCATAATTTAAAGTGATTTTTTCCTCCGGAACGCCTCCATAAACCATTGCTCCCAGAGATCCATTTCCTAGTGGCAGTGCTTCTGTAAATGATTTTGCCGGTGAAATATATTTTAATGTTTTATTCATAGCATTAAACCTTTCATGTCTATTCTTTTACCGCACCTGAAGTAATTCCATTTACAATAAATTTCTGTGCAAAAGTAAATATCAAGATACTTGGAATAGATATCAATACAAGAGCTGCATTATATCGTCCCAAATTTTGCGGAGTCATTCCATAAGCTCCCTTAAATGCATTCACTGCAACCGTTGTTGTATATGCCTTGTCTTTCGTAAGGAACATCAATGGGAAAAGGAAATCCTGGAAAGACCACATAATCTGCAATACAGCAAGGTTAATGATCGCTGGTTTTGCCAATGGTAAATAAATACTGAAAAAGCAACGCTGGATAGACGCACCATCAACGTTTGCTGATTCCATCAACTCAGTCGGAAGTCCATCGAAGAAGTTTTTCATCATGAGTACTCCAAACGGAATTGTAATCAAACACTCCGAAAGAATAATTGCTAAATGTGTATTATACAAATGTGCAGTCTTATAAATATAGAAGAACGGTATAATCAAAATCGGTCCGGAAATTGCAAGACACATTAAAACCAGATTATAAATCACTTTTCTTCCCGCAAATTCAATTTTAGAAAATGCAAATCCTGAAAATGAACAGATCAGAACCAGTAATGCAGATGCAAATACTGCATTGATAATGGAGTTTACAAAGTACTGGTAAAATGGAACACCATTTACTTCATTTGTAAGAACATACCAGTAGTTCTCTATTCCATGTACCTTTAAAGAATCTTTCAACAAAGAATAAATAGGCACACACCACAAAGCTAACATTATAATAAGGAAAATGATCATTACTCTTCTGTTCGCTTTTGAAATCGCAAATAAATCTTGTTCGAGTTCATAGTCTTTTTCTTTTTTCTTTCTCATATCCAACACCTACCCATTCTTTGATGTCATCTTTAACTGAATAAATGAAATAATAAATGCAACAATTAATACAATGATCGCAGCTGCACAAACGAGCCCTATATTTGATCCCGCTGATCGTGTGGCACGATAAATATAGGTTCCGATAATCTCAGTGCTTCCGCCTGGACCTCCATCTGTCATCAAATAAACACGTTCCATTTCTCTAAATCCACCAAGAAGCATGGAAAGAATGATTGTTTTATGTGTATTTTTCAAAACAGGGAAAATAATCAATAATAACTGGTCTTTCATACCTGCACCATCTATTGTAGCTGCTTCCAAAATACTTCTGCTGATTGTTGTCAAATCAGCTGTATAATACATAATCGGAATACCTATCATAAAGATAGATACAGAGCATACAGCTCCCATTGCAAGTTTTGGATCTGCAAGCCATCTCTGTGCAAGTGCGCCAAGTCCAACTCCTCTTAAAATCTGATTCACAATACCATTCTTATACTCGAGCATTGATCCAAAAACTGTTGCCATCAAAGCAATCGGAAGCATTGAAGGAATGAAAAACAATGCATGGAAAAACCTTTTTCCTTTAATTTTAAAATTCAGTATGATTGATATAATAAATCCAAAAGTTAAACCACAAAAAATGTTAGCCGTTGATAAAATAAAAGTATTTAAAAGTGATTTCCAAAAACTTTTATCTTTGAATATTGTTTGATAATTCGCTAAGCCGACAAATTCGGATCTGCGAAATGTTATCGTTACATCTCTAAAACTATTTGAAATTAGAAAATAAAAACTATATCCTAATAATCCTATGAAAATAACAATCAACGGAAGTAGAAATAAAAATCCCGCCTTGTTATTTCTTTTCGTCATCTTCAATTTTGTTTTTTTACTTGTCATGTTTATATCCTCAATTCCTGTAGAAAAAGGGACCATCAACTGCTTTACTTGTTTTTCATACCAGTCATGCAGCTGAAAGTCCCCTTTTTATATTAGCATCAGATCCTCAATTGTCTCACTGATTAATATTTTCCACTTGTCCATTCTTTCTGAAGATCTTTCAATACACTCTCTGTAGTTGCAGATCCGTTAAGCACACTCTGTACTGCAGCACCTTCGATATCAGAATATCCTGAAACATTGTTTCTGTCAGCTGTAGCTGTATTAATCAGATCAACAACTGTATCCCATCCAGCCTTGGATTCATCTGTATCAAATAAAGAAGCATCTACTGTAAAATCCTTTTTAGCGGAAGTTCCTGTAAGCTGTTTTCCAAAGATGTCAGCTCCATCTCCTAATGTAAGGTAAGCAACAAACTTAGCTGCAGCTTCTTTCTTCTCTGAATAATCAACTACACCGATTCCGGAGTCGATATAGGAACGTACTGTAAGCTGTCCATTATCCTCTGCTGTCGGAAGAGCCATTGCTCCAACATTTTCAAGTTCGATTCCATTTCCTTCTCTTAATGTCTTAGATAATAATGGTGCTTCCCAGGAACCCATATAGTAAACAAGAGCATCACCATTTGTAAATTCCTCTGTTGCACTTGCATAATCCAAATCAAGAACATCTGCTGAGAAAATTCCTTCATCAAAATATTTCTTTAATCCGTTGATTGCCTGTTTAAATTCTTCACTGTCTACAGGTGCACCTTCATATCTCCACTTATTATAATAATCGCCCTGCTGGCCAAGAACTGTCAGCATCATCTCATCTACAACCCAAGAGTCTTTTCCGGCAAATACACTTACATATTTGTCAGGATATTTAGCTTTAAATGCTTCTGCAACTGCTTTGTACTCTTCAAATGTCTTTGGTACTTCTGCTCCGATATCTTTTAATAAAGCTGCATTATAAAAACCTACCATTGAACCAGAATTTGTAAGCACAAGCATCTTTGTATCGCCACTTGTCAGCTGATTTCCCTGCTCAAGACATTTTTCTGAATAAGCATCTTTCCAATCTGCACCAGCAACATCTGGCATTAATTCATCCAGATTTGCCAGATAATCCTGAACTTCTTCTGCAAATGCTGATGGCTGAACTCCAATAACATCAATATCTTCCTCTGTACTTAATGCAAGTGGGACTTTCTCCTGGAAAGCTTTACTTTCCATTACTGTCATATTTATCTTAATATTCGGATTCTCTTTTTCAAACGCATCAACTGTTTCTTGAATCTGATCTTTACTTGGAAACCATGTCCAATAATTTAATGTGATCTGCTCACTATCCGAACCACTTTCTTTATTCTCTCCTGTAGATCCACATCCTGCAAGCATACCAACTGTCATTGCTGTAGCTAACGTCATAGCTAATACTTTTTTTGCTTTCATAAACATCCTCCTGTTATAAAATTGTTTCTGTTTTTCAAAAGTGAACCGGTTCATTTTTTTGTTAAATAACAACTGCTAAGTTAATAATATAGTTATATATTTGTTTTGTCAACCGTTTTTTGTTTATTTTGTTGTATTATACAATTTTTCTTTCTTTTTTTAGTGCAATTTGCACATTTTTAACCGTGAAGAATTCTTATAGTAATAACTTTACACTAATAAAAATCCTTCACAGTTTTTTTAATTCTTACTTTCCATATACCTGTACTTCTGCTAAGCTCAAATAGTTTTCCCCATCTAGCTGAATTTTTATATATTTCCCTTTTCCTGTCACTGGAATGCTTACATTAGGATTAGGCATATCTATCTGATGATTGCTCCAAACCTCATTTCCATCTTCATCAAGTAAATATATTGTATAATTACTCAATCGTTCAGAACACGCATCTGTTCTATTATAAATGTGAATGTTAGTAATATCATACATTGTACCTAAATCAACTTGCTTTTTTATTTTTCTCAATAAATATTTGTCTATTGAATTTATAGATGCTGAAATCAAAAAGGAATACAAAACTGAAATATTATGATACGGAAAATTCTTCCGCAATTATCGTTTTTTCCTTTTTATATTATTGGAAATATAGTATAACTAACATTCCAAAAGATATGAGAAGGCAGTCAAATATTTGCCACAATGTCAAGTGATGAGTTCAAAATAAAAAAGCCCATGAGAATTTTTCTCATAGGCTGAACAAAAGTAATGATAAATGATTTTTTACGAAAAAAGCGGCTATCCCAAAGGATAGCCGCTTCAACTATAGACAGAACTATTTCTATAACTTAATTTTTCCAAAACATAAACCTTAAAAAAAGCAGTATTATTAAAAAAGTAAAAACAAATTTTTCTGTTTTACAGTATGTTTGCATAGAAAAGTATTTCTTTCTACAGAAAGAGTAAATCATGGTACAAGCAAGTGAAATAGAAAAAAATATTTTAAAATTCATAGTATCTATGTGCTCAGGAAAGAACATCATAATAGACCAAAGAATCACGAGCAAAAGAACTATTATATAGTGGAAAATTTTTTGAATCTTATTATTATTCATATCACTCCTTTATATAACCTCCTCTCTTTTTTCTTTATTCTGCTCTTCTTCCGTTTTTGTATTTGTATATTCCTGTTCTGCGTATTCTTTTATCTTCTGAACTGCGTCTTTTGGGCTCCGTCCAGGACGGTATTCAAAACTTCCATTCGTGAACTTCAGCTCATAAATCGGCATCGACTGTTGTAATATTGCCTATTGGATGATGCAAGCTATGACGGTAGGAATTCCTAACTTTCGCATTTCTCCGTCTGGTTTTGGAATTTCCACTCTTCTGACTGGGAATGGGGTATCATGCCCCTTTCGTATCCTCTCTGGCAGTTCATGGCAATCGAGTAGGAGGCTAAGCATTAGTTGATTAGCCAACCTCTCAATCAAGTAGGTAAGAAAATTTTCACCTCAAACTTCTTACGGAACCGTACGTGAAAGTCTTTCATGTTGACACGATATTGATCATTCAAATATTTCATATTGCTCTTGTTTAACTAACTCTGATTGAACTTCTTCAATATAACGATTATAATTTTCTATTGTTTCTTCTGCCTCTTGATTATTTGATTGTGTAGAAATACTATTCTTCAAATATTCTTGTTTTAATGATTCTAAATATTTTTCAATTGGTAAATTTATCTTATAAACTTCAAATTCATGCTGCCAATATCCTTCTTCCGAACCAAATTGACTTATAAGAGCCTGAGCCTCCTCACTATTAATCGAATCATTTATTGTAACTTTTAAATCATCTAAATAATCATTGATTTCATCATCAGACACAGAATATCCCGCTGCAATAGCTCTTTGATAAGTCGCATCGCGTCGTAACATATATTCTACTGCCTTATCTTCAGCGTCTGACTGTTCATACCCTGCTAAAATGTAGAATTCAGTAGCTTGTTCAATATCCTTTGTAGTAATAACGCCACCAGATTTACCTCTTGCATAAATAGACTCATCTGCTTTATCTCGATAGGAATTAAATAATTGTCCGGCTTTCTCCGTCAAATCAATATTAGATTCTTTTTCATTTATCACATAGATATTTTCGACTTTAAGTGGTCGAACGTCCGCATTATATGGGAAATAGTAAAATATAATTTTTGTACCTTCCTTTAAATTTTCTAATTCATAACTACAATTTCTACAATCTAATTGCAATGTATTGACATTTTTAAAATCCTCATCTTGTTCATTCAATTTATCCAAACGAACAACTATAATATTCTTATCTATAGATTCTACTATCCCGCTTCTGTTAAGATGGTATACCCCCGAAGAATACATTGTGTCATTTCTTTTTTTTAGTCCTAATAACGCCAAAAACACAGCCAAAATGCATAAGACATATATTATTTTTTTCTTCATGACTTTCATTTTCTCTACAGCTTAAAAACTGTTCCTTTAAGATCTGAATATTGTGATGTATCTAAATTAAGATAATGCACTCCATTATCCCAACCATCCGAAACCATTGCTGTATTAAATGTTGTATTATTTACAATAATTTGGGCATATCCCTCAACTGCCATCGTATGCCCACTTCTTCCGTCTGATAAACTAATTCCACAATGAACCATCCCTATATCGCCTCTATTAATAGCTGTTCTATAAAATGGTAGTGTAGGATTCCATATATCAGATGAAGTTATCACTATCCCCTTTTGAGCGCAAAAATTTTTCAATCCATTTACCCCATTTGCGGGATTAGTCTCCCCATATGTAATCCCATCCTTTGTATGACTGACCGTTGTTCCTGTTAAATTCCATAATGTCATATAATCTGATGCTAGTGTTGAATAATCTGCACATCCATAATATGTAGCACAAACCATAGCTGCTGAAATAAGACAAGCATAATGCTGGGTTGTTTGTTCTACAGTAGTTTCATCATAAGCAATGAACTCTGGCAGATGCCCCATTGATGATATGTATATATCTTTTGTATCATATTTTTTGTCAATAAAAACATCTTCCCATGAAGTTGGCTTACTCGACCTTTCACTCTTTATATTTGATACTTCAACAACATCGTTATAATTTGTAATAAATTCATTATAATTATCTGTTGCTATACCATAAATAGCCGTATCTAATTTATAAACCTTTTCCATCCGTTTTTTTTCACGTACTTTAGATGGAAATTTTTCTAATAGTTCCTCTTGTGGTGTATCCCCATCATTATTTAATGAAATTTCCGCAAGAAGTCCTTCGACATTATTATCAAACACTAAATAACCATATGGTGCTCCTCGATAATATAGTTCAATTATGTATCCTATTGCTTGACCATCTGTTTCATATAATTTTGTTGGATTACAAGGAACCAATTCTTTATCTGTAAATATTGCCGCATAATTAGAAGCTAAATTCAAAGCCATTTCTTCTGTTAATAATACTTCTTGGTTATTTTCTTGTGCCATTACATTAACTCTTAAATTGATTAAAAGAAACATTGATAGAATTATTCCTAAAAATCGACGTATTTTTTTCATATACTCTTCATCTCCCTTTCTTTTTTATTGGCGACATTTAATTGATAAACTGATTGTAACATATTTTTTTCTAATCGCATTAAATTGACCGTTATTTCAAAGTAACTGACCTTATTTTCTTTCAATAGGATTTTTACACATAATTACCATATTATTTCATCTAAATCATCATACAACACGCATATCATCCCACCTATTCCAGACATAAAGGCCAAATCTCCAAATTCTTTAATTGCCATTTTATCCCTTATTAAAATTTTTTCTCGAACCTCTTCTGCTTCCGCCAAATACTTCGGGTTGTTTAATGACTTAGCACAAGCTCTGAAAATCAAATAAACCCCACTAAAGCCATGACAAATACATAACCGTTCTTCACCTTTCCATTTACTAAGACATTGTAATCCTCTTTCAATATCTCTTTTCACAATAGAATTATTTTTATACTCTCTCAATTGTACTAGTGAAAGTCTGGATAAAAGTATCCCACTACCACCATGACACCACGTATTTGCCGAATAGCATGATGTTTTTTCTTTTCTAAAATCCCTCCAATTTTCATGTATTTCCGAGTATAAGGAATCCTCATAATTTAATAAAAGATCAATTCGTTTCTTATATATTTTCTTTCTGGTATTTTTTAACAGGTAGGAATACGCCAGAATCATTCCACTGTTTCCATGTGAAATGCCAGATAAGATCACCTTCTCCTTTTTTTGAATCCAGCCAATGCCATTTAAAATTACTGTCCGATGTTTCCATAACTCTTTCTCTACCCGAATTACATAATTCAAAATTGTTTTATCTTTTGTGATTTCATAAAATTTCATTAAAACGATTATCCATCCGGCATTTCCTGAAAGCAGGTCATAATTTTCATCTTTCAGAACTAAATCATTCACAATTTGCATATGTTTTCTGGCGTATTTAAGGTATTGGGGTTGCTTCAATATTTCGTATAAAATCAAATATCCATATACAATTGAGCCTTCACCTTCGAACATTCCTGTTTGATTAGATTCACTTTTCCTGACTTTTCGAACAATTTTATCCGTATAATCATACATTTCCTCTGAAAGATTTTTACATTCTTTCATCCATAGAGCATTTCCAGTATACACTCCCAATAACGCAAAACTAACTGCTAATCCGGAAATTCCATTATACAAACTCATATCTATTGTTTCTATACGCCACTTATCAACATAAATTTTTAATCCTTGATAAGATGTACAATCTGCCTCTTTCGATTTCCACTTCATCAAAATCTTTCCTAAGTTATTTGCCATGTCAAGAGGTGTCTTAAATTTTTCATCAAACTTTATGTAACGACTGTTATTTACTTCTGGTAAATTATACCCTAACGCCATTCTAATTAACAAAATTTGCCTAAATAAATCATCTTCTGACAAACGATTCATATACCGTCTCATATCATGCTCTTCTTTTTTTTTACTACACTCCTCTTTTTCTGGCTGCAGTTCATTATTTTGAACATTTGAATAATAGATCGGAATATCAAAGTTCAATAATGCTGATAGTTCTGACTTAAAAAAAGCATCACTATACTCTTCTTGTTTTCTATTTTTCTTCAATACATAGAAAAAATAGATTCTATTTTCTGTTTTTTTCATAAATTCAGGGAAGAAGGATGTATTTAAATACATGTCATATTGTTGTGTATACCGTATCAGATACCGGCTCTTCTTTCTGTCTAGTTCAGAAAGTAATGTAATAATTTCTTCCTTTCGATTAAGTGTTCTCCGATAAGCATGATTAAATCCTTCACATATTTCATCTATATACTCTTGTATCTTTATAGTCTGATTTCCTTTTCTGACAATACTCTTTTCTAAATGAATCGTTCCGTCTTTATGTCCCATTTCTATTTTAGATGAATATGGATTACAAATTGTCGGAATCTTAATTTTTGTTTTTATTATTGCATCAGTATGTAAACCACTTGGAAAATTTTCACCTTCTGACTCTCCCCAAGCTGGCATCGGTAAAAATCCTGTCTGTAGCACAGAAAATTGTGCAAAATCATCTAACTTCTTTTCCCCTATACTGTTTTTATCTTTTCCATGGCCAGGCATGGTTTCTAAATCAATGATTTCCGGATATTCCCCATTGGAAATTATATTTTCTCCATGAATATCCGTACTGTAAGTGAGATAACAAAGAAAGAGAAGTATTCCTGATCTAAAAAAATAATTCTTTACTTCTTGATCATTCTGACAAAATTTGTATTTTACATATTCCTCCCAACTATGTGTCTGGTAACTTAAGAGTTTTCTGTAACTTGCATCTAAACCACTGCCTACCATTAACCAATCATACATCTGAAAATATATTTTATTTTTTTCTATATCATTAGGACGATATATGATTTTTTGTCCATTCTCTACTTCTATCTCTGCGACAGTATGCCCTCCATGATGCGTATCAGATTTTCCCAATGAAATTTTGCTAATCTTGCAAAATTTATTACCTAAGATTTTTTCTTCTATAAAAGATTGATCTTCTTCCAGGTATTTTGAAATTTCATTAGTTTCTTCTATTACCTGACCTATCCTTAGCAAAATCAAACGAAACATCTCAGGATATTTTCTACATAAATTTCGAATATATTCGGGATTCTGTAGATAAGCCGTCTCATAATATATGTATTCCTGTTGAGCTGTTGTCCCCTTGAGTTTCCCACATTTCTTATGCTCATGTATTTCATAAATCAAGCAACGCATTGGTATTTTTACAATTGCTTTTACTATATTAATAGCTAAATTTTCTGTTCTATTTGTGTAAAGGATTTTTCTGTTCTTATTATTTCTTTCTATGTAATCAATACCTATCTGTATAAAAAAGCGAAAAAATGATTCGAAATTAACTTTTGATATTGCCCCTTTATAATATAATTGATTGGATTGAAATAACTGAAGTAATTCACCTTGTATCCCTTGCCTTAATATTTTTTCTTCTTTTTCCACAAGTAACCGGCAATATCCCTTGTCAATTATCCTGTAAATATCTTCTCCAAGAATTTCTGTCCACATTTATGTATCCTCTTTTCAGATCTTATATCTTACACAATACAAAAATAGCACAGCTTTTTGTACCGACCCCCAAAAGTTAGACCTAAAAATCTAACGATTGGAGGTCGGTATTT
>OKTS01000545.1_pt1 | contig 17902 bp, 15 predicted proteins | sample 1606331 | NCBI WGS metagenome assembly OKTS01 (sample SAMEA3879564, study PRJEB24766) | human gut metagenome | biome: human-associated habitat; feature: feces | place: USA | collected 1985/1987 | reverse complement strand
TTACAAGTTCTGGTTCTGTCCGGGGTCAGTTGATCTGTATGGGGATGAAGAAATTCGAATTGTGACAGAACACAGCAGAAAGATTGTAGATGAGATGAATCAGTCAGGACTGGTTCCATATGAAATTGTATTGAAACCGACGCTCTTGACAAATGAAAACATTCGTAAAACTTTTAATGCAGCAAATGAAGATGAAAACTGCGCTGGTGTGATTGCTTGGATGCATATGTTCTCACCTGCAAAGTCATGGATGTTGGGATTGAAAGATTTAAGAAAACCATTGCTTCATCTTCACACACAATTTAACGAAGAGATTCCGTACGATACACTGGATATGGGCTTTATCAATATCAATCAGTCAGCTCATGGTGACAGAGAGTTTGCTTATATGCTTGCAAGAATGAAGAAAGAGCATAAGATTGTTGTAGGTCATTGGAAATCAGAACGTGTGCAGAAAAAAATCGGAGACTGGATGATAACGGCAATTGGACTTGTAGAAAGCAATCATTTACGGGTAGCACGTTTTGCGGACAATATGCTTAATGTAGCAGATACTGAAGGTGATAAAGTTGAGGCACAGTTGAAATTTGGATGGGAAGTCGATACTTATACAATCGTAGACGCAGCAGATGCGGTAAATGCAGTGTCGCAGAGTGACATCAATATATTGACAGATGAATACTATGATAAATATGGAATTCTTCTGGAAGGACGAGATCCACAGGAGTTTAGGAGACATGTAGAAGAACAGGCAAGAATTGAGATTGGATTTGAACGCTTCCTTGAAGAAAAAAAATATCAGGCTGTGGTTACTCATTTTGGACAACTTGGAGGATTAAAACAGCTGCCAGGACTGGCAATGCAGAGACTGATGGGAAAAGGTTATGGATTTGCTGCAGAAGGTGACTGGAAAACAGCTGCGATGTTACGAATTGTGAAATTGATGACAGCTGGAGTTAAGGATGCAAAGGGAACTTCTTTTATGGAGGATTACACCTATAATCTTGTTCCAGGAAAAGAAGGGGTTCTCGAGACACATATGTTAGAAATCTGTCCTTCAATTGCAGAAGGAGATATTAATATCCGTGTAAATCCACTTGGACTTGGAAACAGAGAAGATCCGGCAAGGCTTGTATTTACAGCGAAAGAAGGAGATGCAATTGCCTCCTCCTTGATTGATATGGGAGATCATTTCCGTCTTGTGATCAATGATATCACATGCAAGAAAACAGAACGTCCAATGCCGAATCTCCCGGTAGCGACACCAAAACCAGATTTCTTGACAGGTGTGGAAGCATGGCTGATGACAGGTGGGGCACATCACACAGTTATGACATACGATCTGACAGCGGAACAGCTTGGCGATTGGGGAGATGCGATGGGCATTGAGGTTGTATATATTGATGAAAATACAACAATTCGTCAGTTGAAAAAAGAATTAAAAGGCTGAAAATATGGAAAAATGAAGATTGGTAATAAAAAGAGGAGGAGAAAAATTGAACAAGATAGGAGTTCACTTTGGATATTTCAACAGAGATTGGAATACGGATTTTATCAAACGGATTGAGCAGGTAAAGAAAATAGGATTAGATATTCTAGAGGTAGCTCCGGCCCCTCTTCTTGCACTGACAAAATTTCAGAGAGATGAGATTGCAGCTGCCGCAAAGGCGAATGATATTGAATTGACTTTTTCAGTTGGTTTATCTGCGAATCAAGATTTAGCATCAGAAGATGAAGAGATTCGAAAAAATGGAATTAAATTTACAACGGATACTTTCCAAATTATGTCTGAAATGGGCGGAAAAACTTATTCGGGAGTGGATATTGCAGCGTGGAATAAGACATTTATGGAAGGTATTACAGATAAAAGTGCTACCTGGGAGAGAAGTATTTCAGCAGTGAAAGAGATTATGAAAGTTGCAGAAGATAAGGGAATTACTTTTGCAGTTGAAGTTGTAAATCGTTATGAGTCATCTCTTGTTAATACAGCAGAAGAAGCAGTAAAGTATGTAGATGAAGTTGGAAGTCCGAACTGCAAGATTCTTCTGGACACATATCATATGAATATTGAGGAGGACAGTTTTGCAGGAGCAATTAAATTAGTTGGTAATCGCCTTGGTCATTTTCATGTGGGAGAGAGTAATAGAAGACCACCATGTGAAAATGGGAAAATGCCGTGGAATGAAATTACAAACGCATTAAAAGAAATCGATTATCAAGGGGCAATAGTTATGGAACCATTTATTAAAATGGGTGGAGAAGTAGGACGTGATATAAAAGTATGGCGCGATATTAGTGAAGGAGCTTCTGAAAGTGAAATGGAACAACTTCTTGCAGATGCTGCAATGATGTTGAGAAAAAAGATGCAGCGTTAACACGAAAAAAATATGTTTTTAAAGTAATTCATGGGAATGGATAAGAAGTTGTAAAAGGACATTTTCTTATCTATTCCTTTTTTAAAAAAGAATAATCAGATATTTATACAAATACACAAAAAACGTTTAATAAACTACAAAAAATAGATGAAATATTTAGTAATCTAAAAAATTTTTATAAAAATCTAATAAAAAGTTTGATTATTACGACAAAATATGCTATGTTTAAAATAACATCGTTGTGCGAAAGTTACAAACAGAAAGAGAATAGGACAGAAAAGTATGGTAATAATATATTGATACGTGCTGCGAACAGCGTAATCCTTAGATATTAATGTGCAGTAACAACATGCAGCGAAGAGATCTTATTGTTCAAAATCACATAAGAACAATAAAAAGGGGGAGACAAGAAAGGTGGTGTAGATACTATGGTGGATGAGACAATCCGGTCAATTAAAGAAGCAGAACAGCAGGCAGAAGAGATTCTTGTAAAAGCGCAGGAACAAAAAGAACAGATTCTGAAAGATGCATCTCTTCAGGCAAAGCAGATTCATGAAGAACTTATAGAAGAGGCAAAAAGAACTGCCGGTGGACTGGATGAGAAAGCCAGAGAAGAGGCGAAAAATCAAGAAGATAAAGAAGCAGAGAAGCTCAAAGATGTGATCGAAGAGCTGAAGGTTTCTGCAAGAGAGAAAAAGGATGCAGCAGTGCAGCTAGTTCTTTCTGAATTAATCTGATCTATGTGGTCGTAACAAAAAAGGAGGGATAAGATTATGGCGGTACTTAAGATGCAGAAAATCAGCATCTGTGCCCTGAAGAAAGATCGAAAAGCAATCCTGGAACAGTTACAGCATCTTGGAGTTCTTGAAGTTGACAGGGACAAAGAAGAGGATGCATTCTTCCAAAAGATGGACACAACCGGACAGCGGATGAAATTTGAAAAAGCGGCAACGGCAGCAGATCAGGCACTGGGGATTCTGGATGCTTACGCTCCGGAGAAAAAGTCATTACTTTCTTCGCTGGAAGGAAAAGAACTGATTGATCGCGAGTTGGAAGAAAAGGTTCAGATATCTGGACCGGAATTGATCAAGACAGCCCGAGAAATTTATGATCTTGATCGCGAGTATGGTGAGCTTAGAGCAGGCATAGCAAAGATCGAGAATCAGATTGAAAGTCTGATGCCGTGGATGGCATTAGATGTTCCGCTTCAGGAAGGGAAGACAAAAAGGACAGCTTTGATCCTGGGAACAATGCCGGGAGAACTTACTCTTGAGAACATTTATTCCATTCTACTTGAGAAGACTCCGGAAGTGATGGAGAAAACAGGGGTCGATGTACATTTAGTTTCAGCAGAATCTAATATGATCTGCATTGCAGTCATCTGTTTGAAAGAACAACTCCAGACAGTGGAAGAAGCACTTCGGAGTGCAGGATTTGCAAGACCGTCCCAGAACTGGAGCAAGACACCAAAAGAGCAGAAGGAAGTACTGGAAACAGAGATAGCAGCGTCAAGAGAGCGGATGACGCAGTGCGAGGCAGAACTTAAGAGCCTGGCTTCCAAAAGAAAAGAACTTCAGGCCGTAGCAGATTATTACAGAGTCCGAGCAGATAAGTATGCAGTTCTCGGAGATCTTCTTCAGTCAAAGCGTACATTTGTGATAAGTGGATATATACCGGCATGTGAGTCAGGTCCGGTAGAGAAATCTTTGACAGAGAAATATAACTGTATGGTAGATATTGAAGACATTGAAGAAGGTGAAGAAGCACCGGTTATTTTAAAGAATAACCCATTCTCTACAAACATGGAAGGCATTGTAGAATCTTACGGATTACCGCATGCCGGAGAGATTGATCCGACAACGATTATGTCATTCTTCTACGTATTTTTCTTCGGAATGATGTTGTCAGATGCAGCGTATGGAGCAGTTGTTGCAATTGTGTGTGCGATTCTTGTGAAGAAATATCCAAGAATGTCACAGAGCATGGCAAAATCTTTGAAACTGTTCTTCTACTGTGGAGTATCTACACTTGTATGGGGCGTTCTGTTTGGAGGATATTTTGGAAATATCGTAGACATTGTTTCAGAAAAATTCTTCGGACATACGGTAACAGTTCCGGCACTTTGGTTTGTTCCATTGAATGATCCAATGAAACTTCTGGTTTATTCTTTGTTATTTGGAACAATTCATTTGTTCGTAGGACTTGGAATTAAAGGTTATCTGTGTTTAAAAGATGGTAAGGTTGTAGATTTTATCTGTGACGTTGTACTTTGGTTTGTGATGCTGATTGGGTTGATCCTGATGCTGCTTCCAAGTGACATTTTCGCATCGATCGCACAGACTACGATCGTGTTCCCGGCAGCTTTGAACACTGCTGCAAAAGTGATGGCTGCGGGTGGAGCAATCGGTATTGTGCTGATGTCAGGAAGAGCAAACAAGAATCCGGCGCTTCGGCTTGCGCTTGGAGCGTATGATTTGTATAACGTGACAGGATGGCTCAGTGACGCATTGTCCTATTCAAGACTTCTTGCACTTGGACTTGCAACAGGAGTTATCGCATCCGTTATCAATCAGATGGGAGCGATGCTTCCAAACAATGTGATCGGTGTGATTCTTTTCATTGTGATCTTCATTGTGGGACACGTATTGAACCTGGCGATCAATCTGCTGGGAGCTTATGTACACACAAACCGTTTACAGTTTGTGGAATTCTTCGGAAAATTTTATGAAGGCGGCGGAAAAGCATTCGAGCCTTTTAAAGAAAATACGAAATATGTTGATGTTAAGGAGGAAACAACATTATGAATATAGCAGGTGAACTTGGAGTTGTATATGGATTATTAGGCGCAGCAATCGCAGTATTATTCGCAGGTGCAGGATCTGCGTTAGGTGTAGGAATCGCAGGACAGGCAGCATCAGGTGTTGTAACAGAAGACCCGAGCAAATTCGCTAAAGTACTTATCATGCAGCTGCTCCCAGGTACACAGGGACTGTATGGACTGCTTGTTGGATTTATTACACTTTCTAAAATTGGTATTCTCGGCGGTGGCGGAGTAGAAGTTAGCGTTCAGTCAGGACTTATGATCCTTGCAGCTTGTCTCCCAATCGGTATTGTTGGATTGATTTCAGGTATCGCACAGGGTAAGACAGCAGCGGCTTCTATCGGAATCGTAGCAAAGAAGCCAGAGCAGTTTGGTAAAGCAATGCTGTTCCCGGCAATGGTTGAGACATATGCGATCCTGGCTCTTCTGATTTCCTTCCTCGCAGTAAGTGGTATCCAGCTGTAAGAAATAAATAAAAAGGAGAGCGTGGAGATGAGTGGACTTGACAAAATGAAAGCGCAGATAATCGCAGAGGCGCAGGACAATGCAAAAGAGATACTCGCACAGGCACACGCACAGGCGGATTCTATAATTGGGGAAGCAAAAGCACAGGCAGAGAAAGATGCACGGAAGATTGTCGCACAGGCAGAAGCCAGAGCAGAAGATTCTGTGAAACGCCTGGCCTCTTCATCAGATATGAGAAAGCGCAAGGCAGTACTTGAGGCGAAACAGGAAGTGATCAGTGAAGTTCTTGAAGATGCTTACAAAGCAGTCGGAGAGCTTGATGATGCAGCTTATTTTGCAATGCTTGAAAAGGTTCTTGAGAAGTATGTACTTCCGGAAGAAGGAACCATCTGCTTTACAGAGAAAGACAGAAAACGTATGCCTCAAGGGTATATGGAAAAAGTATATGAAACAGCGAAGAAGAAAGGCGGAAGCCTGGAACTTACAGAGACAGTGCCGGACGGAATGGATGGGGGATTTATCCTGACCTATGGCGGCATCGAAGAAAATTGTACGATCAAAGCGTTGTTTGATGCAAGAAGAGAAGAGTTATCAGATAAAGTGAACCGGCAGCTGTTTACAGCAGTGTAGCCGCAAGGAGGGATAATCTTGAGTAAGACAAAATATACCTATGCGGTTGCCAGAATCCGTGCACTGGAAGTCTCTCTTTTAACGAATGCAGTGATTGAACAGCTTCTTGCGTGCAAGAGTGCAGAACAGGCTCTACAGCTTCTGGTTGAAAAGGGCTGGGGAGATCTGACAGCAGGAACGTTGGATGCAGATGAAGTTCTGAATAAGGAAGAAGAGAAGATGTGGCAGACAATCCGTGAGGTGGCACCGGATATGCATGTATTCGATGTTCTGTCACTTCCAAAACTTTATCACAATCTGAAAGCAGCGATCAAAGAAGTGTGTACGGAAGTAGAGAATAAAAACATTTTTTACGATGACTGTGAGATTCCTGGAGAAGAGATGTTTGCACTTGTCCAGAACAAAGAATTTGATAAGCTGCCGGGTAATATGCCAGCAACAGCAAGAGAAGCATTTGACACTCTGCTTCACACAAGAGACGGACAGCTGTGCGATCTTATTATTGATCGCGCAACACTGGAAGCTATGCTGGAAGCAGGGAAAAAATCAGGTGAGAAGATCATTGAAGAGTATGCACAGACAGCAGTTGCAATCGCTGATATTAAGATTGCAGTAAGATCTCAGAAGACAGGAAAAAATGCAGAATTTATGAAGAAAGCAATGGTAAATTGTTCCGAGATCAATGTGGATCAGCTGACACAGGCAGCATTGGCCGGTGCGGAGGAGATCGCACAGTATCTGGAAGGAACATCTTATCGTGAAGGTGCCGATGCACTGCGTATATCACCGTCTGCATTTGAACGCTGGTGTGATAATAAAATGACAGATTCTATGAGGTCACAGAAATATGAATCATTTTCCGTTGGACCGCTTCTGGCGTATCTGTTAGCCAGACAAAATGAGATCAAGACAGTACGGATTATACTGACCGGAAAGCAGAATGAATTTCCGGATGAAGCAATCCGGGAAAGGATAAGGGAGATGTATGTATAAGATTGCAGTAATGGGCGATTATGACAGTATCTATGGATTTGCCACCCTCGGTCTTAGCATCTGCCCTGTGAAGGACCGGGATGAGGCGAAGACAAAGCTTCGCCAGCTTGCAGAAGGAAATTACGGCATTATCTATATTACAGAGGCTGTGGCTGCACAGATTCCGTCAGAAATCAACAAGTACGGTGAGCAGACATTTCCGGCGATTATTCAGATCCCGGGTGTGTCGGGGAATACAAGAGCCGGAGTTGAAGGCGTGAAGAAGACAGTTGAGCAGGCCGTCGGATCAGATATTCTGTTTGGAGGAGTAAGCGAATGAGCACAGGAGTGATTAAAAAAGTCGCAGGACCTCTTGTTATCGCAGAGGGAATGCGTGATGCGAATATGTTTGACGTTGTCCGTGTATCGGAACAGCGTCTGATCGGAGAGATTATTGAGATGCACGGTGACGAGGCATCCATCCAGGTATATGAAGAGACATCAGGTCTCGGACCCGGAGAACCGGTTGAATCTATGGATGTTCCAATGTCTGTAGAATTAGGACCTGGTCTGATCGCAAGTATTTATGACGGAATCCAGAGACCACTGGATGATATTATGAAGATTTCCGGAAACAACCTGAAAAGAGGAGTTGAAGTTCCGTCTCTTAAGAGAAATCTGAAATGGGAGTTTGTTCCTACTGTAAAGGTTGGAGATGAAGTAGAGACAGGAGATGTGATTGGTACAGTTCAGGAAACAGTTCTTGTACAGCAGAAGATCATGGTTCCTTACGGAATTAAAGGAACAATCAAGGAAATCAAAGAAGGCACATTTACAGTAGAAGATATTGTAGCAGTTGTTGAAACAGAAAAAGGCGAAAAAGAATTAACTATGATGCAGAAGTGGCCGGTTCGTCGCGGTCGTCCGTATAAGAAGAAACTTCCACCGGAGATGCCACTTGTAACAGGACAGCGTGTTATCGACACATTCTTCCCAATCGCCAAGGGCGGTGTTGCGGCCGTTCCGGGACCTTTCGGAAGTGGAAAGACAGTAATCCAGCATCAGCTTGCAAAATGGGCTGAGGCAGATATTGTTGTCTACATCGGATGTGGAGAGCGTGGAAATGAGATGACAGACGTTCTGAACGAGTTCCCTGAACTGAAGGACCCGAAGACAGGACAGCCTTTGATGCAGAGAACTGTTCTGATCGCAAATACATCGGATATGCCGGTTGCAGCTCGTGAGGCATCCATTTACACAGGAATTACAATAGCAGAGTATTTCCGTGATATGGGATATTCTGTAGCACTTATGGCAGATTCAACATCCCGTTGGGCTGAGGCACTTCGTGAGATGTCAGGACGTCTGGAAGAGATGCCTGGTGAAGAAGGATATCCGGCTTATCTTGGAAGTCGTCTGGCTCAGTTTTATGAGCGTGCCGGACATGTAGTTTCTCTTGGAAAAGAAGGAAGAGAAGGAGCACTTTCCGTTATCGGAGCAGTATCTCCTCCGGGTGGTGATACATCTGAGCCGGTATCACAGGCAACACTTCGTATCGTCAAAGTGTTCTGGGGACTGGATGCATCCCTGGCATACAAGAGACATTTTCCGGCAATCAACTGGTTGAAGAGTTACTCCCTGTATCTGGATGATATGGAAAAATGGTTTAACGGACAGGTTGCCGAAGACTGGATGGAAGGCCGTCAGAAGATGATGACACTGCTTCAGGAAGAAGCAGAACTGGAAGAGATCGTTAAGATGGTAGGTATGGACGCACTTTCACCGTCCGACCGTCTGAAGATGGAAGCTGCAAGATCGATTCGTGAGGACTTCCTGCATCAGAACTCTTTCCATGAAGTAGATACGTATACGTCATTGAAGAAACAGCACATGATGATGGTTCTTGTTAACGAATTCTTTGACAGAGCAACCGATGCATTAAAAGATGGTGCATCACTTCAGAAGCTGATCTCAATGCCGGTCAGAGAGCAGATCGGACGTTTTAAATATGTGACAGAAGATAAGCTTGACGAAGAATTTAAACAGGTTGATGAGACATTAAGCGCTCAAATCGCAGCAGCATTTGTAAAGGAGGAAGGTTAAATGCCAAAAGAATATAGAACCATTCAGGAAGTGGCCGGACCTCTGATGCTGGTGCATGGAGTAGAAGGCGTAACATATGATGAGCTTGGAGAAATCGAGCTGGCGAGCGGAGAGACTAGAAGATGTAAAGTTCTGGAAGTGAACGGAAGCGATGTCCTTGTACAGCTGTTTGAAAGTTCAACAGGTATTAACCTCTCCAACAGCAAAGTCCGATTTCTTGGACGAAGCATGGAACTTGGCGTATCAGAAGATATGCTTGGACGTGTCTTTGATGGACTTGGTAATCCGATTGATGAGGGTCCGCAGATCCTTCCGGATGCCAGAATGGATATCAATGGTCTTCCGATGAATCCGGCGGCCAGATGTTATCCGGAGGAGTTTATCCAGACAGGAGTATCTGCAATTGATGGATTGAATACACTGGTTCGTGGACAGAAGCTTCCAATCTTCTCAGCATCTGGTCTGCCGCATGCACAGTTGGCAGCACAGATTGCCCGTCAGGCAAAGGTACTTGGAACAAATGAAAACTTTGCGGTTGTATTTGCTGCTATGGGTATTACTTTCGAGGAGTCTAACTTCTTTATCGAAAGCTTCCGTGAGACAGGAGCACTCGACAGAACAGTATTGTTTGTAAACCTTGCGAATGACCCGGCAATCGAGCGTATCGCAACACCACGTATGGCGCTGACAGCAGCGGAGTATCTTGCATTTGAAAAGGATATGCATGTCCTTGTTATTTTGACAGATATCACAAACTACGCAGATGCATTGCGTGAGGTATCCGCAGCCAGAAAGGAAGTTCCTGGACGTCGTGGATATCCGGGATATCTGTACACAGACCTTGCAACACTGTATGAAAGAGCAGGACGTCAGAATGGCAAGAAGGGAAGTATCACAATGATCCCGATCCTGACAATGCCTGAGGATGACAAGACTCATCCAATCCCTGACCTGACAGGATATATCACGGAAGGACAGATCATCTTAAGTCGTGAGCTTTACAGAAAAGGAGTAACACCTCCAATTGATGTTCTTCCATCTCTGTCCCGTCTGAAAGATAAAGGAATCGGAGCAGGTAAGACAAGAGCAGATCATTCCAATACAATGAATCAGTTGTTTGCCGCTTATGCGCGTGGTAAAGATGCAAAAGAGCTGATGGTTATCCTGGGAGAGGCCGCACTGACAGAAATTGACCTGAAATATGCACGTTTCGCAGATGCATTTGAGAAAGAATATGTATCTCAGGGATATCAGACAGACCGAAGCATTGAGGAAACATTGAATATCGGATGGAAGCTGCTTCGCATGCTGCCGCGTACCGAACTCAAACGAATTGACGATAAATATCTGGATGAATATTACGACAAAGAGTAAGAACAGACAGAGTGATCGAAGATAGAAAGAGGAGGTGGCGGTATTGGCTGCGAAACAAGTGAATCCAACCCGTATGGAACTAACCCGTTTGAAGAAAAAGCGGATTACAGCCATTCGTGGTCACAAGCTTTTGAAAGATAAGCGTGATGAGCTGATGCGCCAGTATCTGGATCTTGTCCGAGAAAATATGGAAGTGAGACTTCGTGTAGAAGAAGGAATTCTCTCTGCGAACCGTAATTTTGTTATTGCCCGGGCCGGAATGTCAGAGGCAGCACTGAATACTGCATTGATGGCTCCGAAGCAGGAAGTTGGACTTATAGTTGATGAGAAGAATGTTATGAGCGTTGAGATTCCGACCTTCACATCCAAAACAAGAACAGCGGATGAAAATGATATCTATTCTTATGGATTTGCATTTACTTCCAGTGATCTTGATGGAGCAGTGAAGTCTTTATCAGATATCCTCCCAGATATGATCCGACTTGCAGAATGTGAAAAAGCATGTCAGCTGATGGCGGCAGAGATTGAGAAGACAAGACGTCGTGTAAATGCACTGGAGCATGTTATCATTCCAGAGACAGAGGAAAGTATCAAATACATTACGATGAAACTGGATGAGAATGAGCGTAGTACACAGATCCGACTGATGAAAGTGAAAGATATGATGCTCGAAGAGGCGCATCATTACAAAGAAAAAGAGGCGTAACTATTAAAAATAAAAAAGAACATGACCAGAGAATAAAAGCTTTTGTTTAAGAAGTCTTGAAACTGTGGTGCATGTTCTTTTTCATGTTTAAATCTAAAAATGCAAGCATTTTACATCTTTTTTTGAAATTTTGCTTGGCTCTGAACAGTTACAAATGCAAAACATTATACAAGAATTTTGGATTGCAGAAGATCTGTTAAAAGTTGTCTTGCTCCGGCCTGAACCTGTTCTAACGGTACTTTTGATGTATAAGACTCACTGATAAATCCGAACAGACCAAAGCAGATGAATCCGGCAATCTGTCTTGCAGAATATTTTAAAGAATAAGAAGCTTTCAGCTTATCTGTATGGGATTCTACCGTGTCTAAAAGGATCCGATAAAATCGAAAAGCCAGGTAAGGATTTGTTTCCGGTACGACATGCTGGAAAAAATCATAACGTTCATAGTAAAGAGACAAAATACTATCCAAAACGTTCAGATATCCCTGTGTGAGATTGTTTTCAGGATTGTTTTCCTCTTGTCTGCGATGGTATCCTTCTTTTCCAATAATCAGCATATCATTGAAAATGTCGTCAAGGAGGGCAAATTTATCTTTATAATGTGTGTAGAAAGTGATCCGGCTGACATTGGCAATCTTACATAATTCAGTGATTGAAATCACATCAAAAGCCTGTGTGGTTAAAAGCTCCAAAAGAGCAGACTTTAAAGCACGTTTTGTTTTGGTGATACGCTTATCCTCCATTGCGGATATTCTCCTTTCTGTGTTCTGTGGCAGATCATACGAATGCTGTGATTACTTATCTGTAAAGTTATTTTAACACCTGTAAAGAAAATGGTCAAATACAGATGCGAGTGATTCATTGTTGAACTCGTGTTAGTGTGAACAGTAGTACAGGATAGTAAGTAACAGAAATGTAATATTTTTCGAATAATTCTTAATGAATCATTACTACATATTTAAGAAGTATGGTTTATAATAAATATAACCATATGGATATTGTATGCTAAAGATGATGGAAATGGTGATGTCAGCAATATCCGTAAGAAAAAGAGAACTCTTTGCAGTAATGCAAAGGGAATGGGAGAAAGAATGCAGCAAAAGATAAAGGAAATGTTGATAAAGATAAAAGATGTACTGGTGAGTGTCTGGCATAGTTATAAAAGAATGCGTCAGGAGAACAATATTTATTTCAACATACTGGTAGGTCTTGTGTTTTTTGCGATTGTCGGAACAGGTGTATGTATGGTGGCAAATGCGCGGGAAGCAGCAGCTTTACGTCAGGTAGAAATACAGAAAGAGAAAGAAGCACAAGAGAAGAGAAAAGCCGAAGAAGAGGCGAAAAAAGCAGAAGAGGCAGCAAAGGCAGAAAGAGATAAGTCCATGTCTCTTCAGCCGGGAGTTGCAGTTGGAACCATGGATCCGCAGGATGATGAGAAAGTCGTTTATCTGACATTTGATGATGGTCCGTCTGCAAATACGCAGCGTGTGCTTGATATTCTGGATCAGTATGATGCGAAAGCTACCTTTTTCATTACTGCCCAGCAGCCGGATTATTTTCCTATGATCAAGAAGGTTTATGATGAGGGACATACAATTGGACTTCACAGCTATACGCATGAATATGATCAGGTCTATGCATCTGTGGATGCTTATTTTGATGATCTTGAGAAAATAGGAGAGGTGGCAAAGGAACAGCTTGGATTTGTTCCATGCTTTATCCGTTTTCCGGGAGGCGCATCGAATTCTATTTCAAAAAAATATTCGGTAGGAATCATGACACAGTTGACACAACAGGTGTTGGATAAGGGATACCAGTATTATGACTGGAATGTGAGCAGTGGAGATGGAGGAACGGTTACGGCAGATCAGATCATCGCACAGTCAGAAACGGATGAGTATACCAAAGTAATGCTCCTGTTCCATGACACAGAGGCGAAGGAGTCTACCATTCAGGCACTTCCGACGGTAATGGAGTACTATAAAAATCTGGGGTATTCTTTTAAGGCAATCGATCGGGAAAGCCTGGTTGTGCATCATTCAGTGAATAATTAGAAGATAACAGAGAAAGAAAAGCAGGAGTTGACTGTAAAGAAGAGCAGTCGACTCCTTTTCTTTCCTATGGTATAATTGAAAAACGAGAAAACAATGAAAGGGGCAGATTTTATGGGGAATAACTCAGAAAATAAGCCGGACAGATATATAAATATAGGTATTGTAGCGCATGTGGATGCCGGAAAGACGACATTGTCAGAAAGCATGCTCTATCATGCCGGAGCAATCAGGAAGCTTGGCAGAGTGGATCATAAAGATGCGTTTCTAGATACAGATCAGATGGAAAGAGAACGTGGGATCACTATTTTTTCCAAGCAGGCAGTATTCCGGTGGAAGGATCGCACGATCACACTTCTTGAGACACCGGGACATGTGGACTTTTCTGCGGAGATGGAACGCGTTCTGCAGGTTCTGGATTGTGCGGTGCTTGTTGTCAGTGGAGCAGATGGTGTGCAAGGACATACACAGACATTATGGAAGTTATTAAAAAGATATCACATTCCGACCTTTCTTTTTGTGAATAAAATGGATCAGGAAGGAACGGATGGTGAAAAACTTCTGAAAGAACTCCGCAAGCGTTTTGGGGAAAATGTCGTTCCATTTGTGGATATCATGACAGAATCCGACTGCCCGGGTGGAAAAGTATATTTACATACGAAAGAGGGCGCAGTGGAAGAGGTGCTGGAAGAGCTGGCTGTCTGTGAAGATGATATGATGGAAGAATATCTGGAAGAGGGAAGAATCTCTCTGGATAAAGTACAAAAAGCAGTTGCAGACCGTCAGGTGTTTCCATGTTATTTTGGTTCGGCACTACATTCTCAAGGCGTGGAAGAACTTTTGGATGGACTTGATCTGTATATAAAAGATAAGACTTATCCGGCAGAGTTTGGGGCAAAGGTTTATAAGATTGCAAGGGATAATCAGGGAAACCGTCTGACCTATCTGAAAGTGACAGGTGGAAGACTGAAAGTAAAAGATGTAGTGGAAGGACTGAATGAAAAGATCAATCAGATCCGGATCTACTCCGGTGAGAAATTTGAGGCTGTCCAGAAAGTAGAAGCCGGAAGAGTATGTGCAGTGACAGGATTGGAAAATACAAGACCCGGGCAGGGAATCGGAGCAGAAGAAGAGTCAGATTTACCAGTATTAGAGCCGGTGTTGACATACCAGATCCTTCTTCCGGATGACTGTGATGTACATAAGATGCTTTTGAACCTAAAGATTTTAGAGGAAGAAGAACCAGAACTTCATATTGTATGGGAAGAGCAGACTTCTGAGATTCATGTGCAGCTGATGGGAGATGTGCAGATTGAGATTTTACAGCGGATGATAAAGGAACGTTTTGGTGTGCTGGTAGAATTCGGTGAAGGAAGTATTGTTTACAAAGAGACGATCACAGCACCGGTAGAAGGTGTGGGACACTTTGAACCATTACGTCATTATGCAGAAGTGCATCTGCGTCTGGAACCTGGAGAACGGGGATCCGGAATGCAGTTTGCAGCAGAGTGCAGTGAAGATATTCTGGACAGGAACTGGCAGAGGCTTGTTCTGACACATCTGGAAGAGAAGGAACACAAAGGTGTGCTGATAGGTTCACCAATCACGGATATGAAGATTACGCTGACTTCCGGACGTGCACATCAGAAACATACGGAAGGCGGAGATTTTCGTCAGGCAACTTATCGTGCAGTGCGTCAGGGATTAAAGAAAGCAGACAGTATTCTTCTGGAGCCATATTATGAATTCCGAATGGAACTTCCATCAGAAAATGTAGGACGGGCTATGACAGATATCCAAAATATGTCCGGTAAATTCGGAACACCGATGATAGAAGAAGAGACAACAGTGCTGACAGGAAGTGCACCGGTGTCCCTGATGCGTGGATATCAGAAAGAATTCACTGCCTATACAGGTGGATGTGGAAGAATGGCAGTTTCGTTGAAAGGTTATGATATCTGTCATAATCAGGAAGAAGTTCTGGCAACGTCAACCTATGATTCAGAGGCAGATCTGGCGAATCCGACAGGTTCTGTGTTCTGTGCACATGGAGCAGGATTTGTTGTGGATTGGGATGAAGTTGAAGAATATATGCATATGGAGCATACATTGGAATCAGGAAATGATGATGAAATGGATATAATGGAGGTGACACTTCCAAAACGCAGGCACTCCAGTATTGAACTGACACAGGAAGAGTTGGATGCGATCTATGTCCGTACACCGGATCCAAAGAAGAATCGTTCTACAGGTCCTGTAACTGTCCGGGCAAAGGAAAAGACAAGAGAGCCGGGAAGCGCTTACCAGGATCCGAAGTGGGAAGCGCGTCGGAGAGCGAAAGCCGGAACAGAAGAATACCTTCTGGTAGATGGTTATAATATAATTTTTTCATGGGAGGAACTGAAAGAACTTTCAGAAAGAGATATTGGTGCAGCAAGAGGAAAGCTTGCAGATATTCTAAGTAACTATCAGGGATTCCGCAAATGTACCCTGATCCTTGTGTATGATGCTTATAAAGTAGAGGGGAATCCGGGTGAAGTGATGAAATATCATAACATTTATATCGTCTATACGAAAGAAGCAGAAACAGCAGATCAATATATTGAGAAGACAGTCCGCAGGATTGCGAAGAATGCAGATGTAACAGTAGCCACATCAGATGGACTTGAGCAGGTGATCATCATGGGGCAGGGGGCTCACAGAATGTCTGCGCCAGGTCTGAAAGAAGAGGTTGAGTTGGCATTAAAAGAACTCAGAGGAGAGCATCTGGGCAGGCAGGTAAATCTGAAAAATTATCTTCTGGATTATCTTGATGAGGAAACTGCAAAACAGATGGAAGAAATCCGTTTGGGAAAAGAAAAGTGTTAATTTTTAATGAAGATACAAGTTTTTTTGTGATATTAATGTTATGATATAAGAAATAAAGTCGCAAAACGAACAAGTGAGCAAATTGGTCAGTGCTCTGGAAAAGTGAGAATTGTGACTTACGAAAGTGAGGTAGAGATGATGAAATGTATGAACTGTTATCAGGAGATATCGGATAGTTGTAAGTTCTGTCCGAATTGCGGGGCGAAGCAGCCGGTACAGAAGATGGAACCTGTATCACAGGTAAAGGAAGAGACAATAGATAACATAACAGAAGATACAGCAGAGGTACAGCAGCCGACAGAAAAAGTGCAGTCAGAAGAAGATGTGCAGCCGGAAGAAAAAGTGCAGCCAGAAGAAGATGTGCTGCCGGAAGAAAAAGTGCAGCCGACAGAACCAACACAGCCAGAGGATGTGGAAGGTTCATATCAGAACGATCCATACAAAAGTGTGACTCAGGAGCAGAATACTTTCTATGGTGAATCAAACAACTATGAGTATGGACAGGGGTATGGTCAGCAAAATCAGAATTATACTCAGCAGGGTCCAAACTATGGTCAGCAAAACCAGGGATATTATCAGCAGAATAATTTCAATGGAATGCCACAGGAGCCAGTGAACTGGGTTCCATATCTTATATTATCAATTATTTCAACATTATGTTGCTGTCTCCCGTTTGGTGTAGTGGGAATCGTATTCTCGGCGAAGATCAATAGTGCTATGCTGGCAGGAAATCTTGAAGAAGCACAGAATAATGCGAAGATGGCAAGAATCTGGATTATCGTATCCTTTGCAATTGGTCTTCTTACATGGTTGATCTACATGGTTCTGATCGTGACAGGGGCAGTTTCCGGTTCGGCTTATTACTATTATTAAAAAGTGAGCGGATGATGATTTGGAAGATAAAGATGCGTGAAGCATTTCAAACAAAAAGGTCAGCCAGGATCATCGCAGTTCTGACGGGGGCAGTGATTGCAGTGGCTGCTGCGGGTTATCTCTTTTTTCATAATCCGCACCAGTATCCGCTGCCCTGCCTCTTTCATATTATTACCGGACTGTATTGTCCGGGGTGCGGTGCCGGGCGGGCAAGCTATTCTATTTTACATGGAAGATTTTATACGGCATTCCGGTATAATCCGATGTATGTGACATTACTCCCGTTTCTTGGTGTGTATATTGTAGCACGATTGATTGACTGGGTTTTGACCGGTGGTAATCATGTGGATCAGAAGATTAATCAGAAAGTCTTATATGTGGTATTAGTTATAGTGGTGGGGTTCGGAATCGTGAGAAATATTCCGATTTATCCATTTACATTGCTTGTGCCGGCGGGATATTAAAAAATAAAATCAGAGAAACGAAGTTCTTTCAGATTCTGTTTAAATGAGTGACAGAGAAAGAACTTCATTTTTTGATTTATTAAAAAGCATGACTAGGAAAATTCTCAAGAATATGGTATTATGAAAAATGATATATTGTGATGTAAGTGTCAAAAGTAAATTTTGCCACTCACTGATGTAACCGGATTGCTCCATTGCTA
>OKTS01000518.1_pt1 | contig 19113 bp, 17 predicted proteins | sample 1606331 | NCBI WGS metagenome assembly OKTS01 (sample SAMEA3879564, study PRJEB24766) | human gut metagenome | biome: human-associated habitat; feature: feces | place: USA | collected 1985/1987 | reverse complement strand
ACATGTCAGAAAACGTGTATTACGTGAGGTGGAAAAACAATTTCCGGAATGGCTGATGAATCTGTCCCTGCAGCTTCAGACGGATAATGTGCATGTATCTTTAAAGAAGACAATACCGGACGCACCGTTTATCTTAAAACAGGATTTAACACGACTGGTAGAAGAAATCGAACAGCAGCCGAATGCACTTCAGCCGTATATCCGCTTTATGAGAGAGTTCCAGATTCCGGATGTGCTTTCTGCAATGAAGATCTTGTATTCCATGGCAGAATTTGGAATTAGAGATATGGGAGGGCAGATTGATGCGCTGGTACAGAGAAATACCGTTATGATGGATCGGGCAGAGCGTTTGAAGGAAGAAGATCTGATGGCAGGTGTTGGGTTTCTTGTACTGCTTCCAATGATCACGGGAGTCGTAAAAATGCTCGCAGATCTGGTACTGGTCATTTTGGGGATTTTGTCTGTTGTAAATACAATTTAGAAGGTTTGAGAGAAAAGAGGGCGATATCATGAAAGAATTTTTGGAAGAATACGGTTCGATCATCGTAATTTCAATCATCGGATATGCGGTCATGTCCGGTTTATGGAAGATTTTAATACAGGTAAGTTCTGTTTGAGAAGGAGAATAGCGGAATGAAAGAATTTATGGAAGAGTATGGCGGTGTGATCGTGACGTGTATGCTGGGAATCATGCTGCTTGGACTTTTGTATTCGCTGCTTGCTTCAGGAGGTCAGCTGCATAGGCTGGCAGAGCTGTTTTTTGACGGGATAGGGATAAAAATGTCAGGAGGGCAGATGTGAAGAGCTGGATCGGAGAATATGGAAAAATCGCAGCAATGGCAATTATCCTGGCCGTATTATTTGCATTTGTTTGGAATCGTACTGATCGTGGATATCTGGGCGCGCTTTCAAAGGCAGAGCCAAAATCATTTTTAAAAGCAACCGATAATTCCGATTTTCTTGTACAGCTGAAACCGAGACCGGATCCGGTCTTGACGGTATCTGTCAGTAAACTGAAGTATCAAAGAAGATATGACCTTCTTCATGGAAAAGAAATCAGTGCCAGGGCTGTGGACGCGGATGGAAGAGAGCTTCCGGTCAGCGTGATAAAACTGATCGCTCCAGATGGAAGTCAGCTGGAAAAGGAACTAAATCCAGAGGCGTTTTGGACAGCGCAGAGAGGTGTTTATGAGATTACTTATCAGGCAGAGGAAAACTATCAGGGGGCTTATATTAGAAAAGTAACAAAGGTATGTCGGGTTACAGTAGATTAAAGTGCGGTTGAAAGGAAAAGAAAAATGAAAGGTGCGATCGAAACAATGGTGGGAGTTGTACTGATTGCCTTCATGGCAGTGCTGAGTACTGCCTATATCAGCGCATCGTTGAATACACAGAAGGCACAGGCTTATCATTCTACAGTTGTAACAGAGATTGAAGCGAGTGATTATAATGCAGAGGTTCTGGAGAAATGTAAAAAGAAAGCGCTGGAAAACGGATATGAAAATCTGGATATTCAGGTTGTGACCAGTGCGGCAGGAAGCAAATATGCAAAAGTGACATTGGCATACCGGTACACGATTCCACTTTTGAATATGCTTTTGGAGCATCAGATCACAGGATATGCAAAATAGAAAAAAGGGGAAAGGAGAGTATGCCAGGAACGGATGAGACATGCAGTGATGGGATTTTTTATTTTAATTATGCTGATTTTTGCAGGAGCATCGATTTATACGGCGGAGACAAAAACGATGCATCAGAATGAGCTGGACAGTATTCTGGGAGCAGCAATGGAAGAATCGATGGAGATTCTGACAGTTAATCCGACATATTCGATCGGGAAAGAGGTGGAAGGAAAAGAGCTGGCAGCAGATTTTATTCAGAATATGCTCATGCGAACAACCAGCAAATCGACATTTGAAGTAGAGATACTGACAGCAGATGCGCAGAAAGGTTTGCTGGATGTGCGGGTGACGGAATATTATCGACAGATATGGGGAACGGGAAAGGCAGTTGCCAGAAAAACTGTGATATTGGATGATGTAGAAGGAAAAGAAGAGGTTTTCTCTAAGATATCATTCTGGAAATCATACAAAGATAATAAAGGCGAGGAAAAACGTATTGTAAAGCAGGTGGTAGTTCCGGAGGGGATTTTGCTGCCAAAGGAAATACTGCCGGTTGAAAATGAAAGTGGAGATGAGAAAGTGAAAGGCTGGAGAGCTGTCGGCCAGTCGGAAAACACCATATATACAAAAGAAAATATCGGGACAGTGCAGGCGAAAGGCGATATGGATTTTGAAGCTGTTTATGAGAAAACCGGCAGTAAGGCAGATTAAAAAGGAAAAATATTACAAAAATATTAAAAAGTTATTGCTTTTTCATCACGTATCGAATATAATTCTTATTGTATGATTAAACTTGACGATAATACCACACAATCCTTTCAAAATACCACAAACTGTATTGAAAAAGTGCGGAAAATCAGGTATTATGTAGAATATGTGGGGACATAAATAAGAATATTAAGGATAGGTGAAAGTATGAAAATGAAAAAAGTACGAAGTGTACTGCTTGCGGCAGCATTAACGTGTTCCATGATAGTTACACCTGTTATGGCGGCACCAGATGATACAACAAGTCTTCAGAATCAGAAAGAATCAGCTCAGAATGAAGTGAACGGTCTTCAGGCACAGCTGAATGAATTGTTTACAAAGACAAATGATCTGGAAACACAGCTGATCAACAAAGGGCAGGAGATTACCAAGGCTCAGGAAGACCTGGCTGTAGCAGAAGAGAAAAAGCAGCAGCAGTATGAAGATATGAAGCTTCGTATTAAATACATGTATGAGGAAGGAGATACTTCAGCATTAGAACGTATTGTAGCTTCCGGAAGTATCTCAGAGATGCTTACTCAGACGGAATATGTGGAGAAAGTACATACATATGACCGTGATAAGTTGCGGGAATATGCAGAGACAGTTCAGGAAGTAGAAGATCTGAAGACATCTCTGGAATCAGATATGACAAAATTGCAGAATCTGGATGAGGAGTACAAGACACAGACAGCAGAGCTGTCAAGTACGATTGAGTCCAAGAGAGCAGAAGTGTCTAACTTGGATGCAATGATTCAGGAAGCTGCAAGAGCGGCAGTAGAAGCTGCGAAAAAGGAACAGGAAAAGAACAACACGGTAAATAATGAAAATACCAATACACCGTCAGGCGGTGGAGATAATAGCGGTGGAACTGTAACGCCGGCACCAGAGCCGACACCGACACCAACTCCGGATCCGACACCAACTCCGACACCGACACCGGAACCAAATTACAATCCGTCTACCGGAAATGCAGTCGTGGATCGTGCATACAGCTGGGTAGGAAAAGCGGAATATGTATGGGGAGCATGCAGTCCGGGAGCGTTTGACTGTTCCGGTTTTGTAGCGTATTGTCTGACTGGCAATTATGCTCGTCTTGGTACAACGTATACATTCCTTGGATGGCCGCAGGTAAGCAACCCGCAGCCGGGAGATGTGGCAGTAAATGCAGAGCATTGTGGAATCTACATCGGCGGTGGCCAGATGATCCATGCAGCAGATTATGGAATCGGTGTTATTGTAGGACCGGTTCAGAGCGGTATGATCTACGTTCGTTACTAAAGAAAAATTCATATACAAAGTACAAAAGAAAAGCCCTGATGGTCATCGTGTCATCAGGGCTTTAAGATTCTTAGATCAGTTTTTGGGGAACAATTTCAAGCCAGTATCCATCCGGATCAGAGATGAAGTAAATTCCCATTCCCGGATTTTCGTAGCAGATACATCCCATTTCTTTGTGCTTTTTGTGAGCCGCATCGAAATCATCCACTTCAAACGCAAGATGGATCTCATTGTCTCCCAGGTTGTAAGGGCGATCCATATCACGCAGCCAGGTCAGCTCTAAAAGATGTGGAGTAGTTCCGTCTCCAAGGTAGACCAGGGTAAAGCTTCCATCCTCAGCGTCTTTTCTGCGAACTTCCGTCAGATCCAGAGCTTCTTTGTAAAATGCAAGAGATTTATCCAGATCCAGTACATTTAAATTGTTGTGTGCAAATGTAAATTTCATAGAGTACATCCTTTCTTTTCCTTTTCCATCAGCATACCATAGAAAGTCCTTGCAATCCAGTATTTTCTATGATATACTACTAGCGTTGCGAAAAAACACGTATGCGTGGTATCACTGAAGGTGCCTAAGTTTGACGATAAGACAAGCCGGTCTCAGTGTAAAGAAAGTATACGGAAGTAAAAAACCAATTTGGAGGAAAAAACATGAGCGTTATTTCAATGAAACAACTTTTAGAAGCAGGTGTTCATTTCGGACATCAGACAAGAAGATGGAACCCTAAAATGGCTCCATATATCTACACAGAGAGAAATGGTATTTACATCATCGACCTGCAGAAATCTGTAGGAATGGTTGACGATGCTTACAAAGCAGTTTCTGATATTGCAGCAGAAGGCGGCACAATCCTTTTCGTAGGAACAAAGAAACAGGCTCAGGATGCAATCAAAACAGAAGCAGAGCGTTGTGGAATGTTCTACGTAAACGAGAGATGGTTAGGTGGAATGCTGACAAACTTCAAGACAATCCAGAGCCGTATCGCACGTCTGAAAGACATCGAGAGAATGGCAGAAGACGGAACATTTGATGTACTTCCTAAAAAAGAAGTAATCGAGCTGAAAAAAGAGTGGGAAAAACTGGAGAAGAACCTTGGTGGAATCAAAGAAATGAAAAAGATTCCAGATGCGATCTTCATCGTAGATCCTAAAAAAGAAAGAATCTGTGTACAGGAAGCACACACTCTGGGAATTCCGCTGATCGGAATCTGTGATACAAACTGTGATCCGGAAGAACTGGATTACGTAATCCCAGGTAACGATGATGCGATCAGAGCAGTAAAATTAATCGTTTCCAAAATGGCTGATGCTGTTATCGAAGCAAATCAGGGAGCAGCAGAAGATGCATATTATGAGGAAGCTGAAGAAGCAGTAGCTGAAGAGACTGTAGAAGCAGAATAATTATGAACGTAAATGCTTCAGCCTGAACATCAGGTTGGAGCATTTTTGGTAAACTATTTCAATTCATGGAGGAAAAAATCATGGCAATCACAGCAAGCATGGTAAAAGAGTTAAGAGAGATGACAGGTGCAGGAATGATGGACTGCAAAAAAGCTTTAACTGAGACAAACGGTGATATGGATGCCGCTGTTGAGGTATTAAGAAAAAGCGGTGCAGCTAAGATGGAAAAGAAGCAGAGCAGAATTGCCGCTGAGGGAATCGCACGTGTTGCTGTAAACGGAAACGTTGCAGTTGTAGCAGAGGTTAACTCTGAGACAGATTTCGTTGCAAAGAACGAGACATTCCAGGAGTTTGTTCAGACTGTAGCAGATACAGCACTTGCTTCTGGCTTAAATGGTGGTGCAAATGGAGAGGATATCGACGCTCTTCTTGCTACAAACGGACTTAGCGAGCTTCTTGTAGAGAAGACAGCTACAATCGGAGAGAAGTTATCTGTTCGTAGATTTGCAAAGGTTACAGGTGATGTTGTTACTTCTTATATCCATGGTGGTGGAAGAATCGGTGTTATCATTGCAGCAAATGGTGCAACAGACGATGCAGCTAAAGAAGCAATCACAAATATTGCTATGCAGGTTGCAGCTATGAACCCACAGTACATCAGCAGAAACGATATCTCTGATGAAGAGCTTGCAAAGCTTAGAGAGATCACTGTTGACAGTGCATTAAATGATGCTACAACACTTCCAAAGCCTATTCTTAATAAGTTAATTGACAAGGCTATTAACGAGAAGCTTTGGAGCGATGATGATATCAACAACTTCAACGAGCACAAGAACAACATGAACTATGTATGGAACTTCTTATCAGATGCTGCTAAGGCAAAGCTTGGTGAGCTTGCAATGGCAGACAAGGAGTCTATCGTGGCTGAGAAGATGTTCAATGGTTTAGTTGAGGGTCGTGTATCTAAGCAGTTAAAAGAGATTTGTCTCCTTGACCAGACATATGTTAAGGCAGAGGATGGAAAGCAGTCAGTTGCAAAATATCTTGAGTCAGTTTCTAAGGATCTTACAATCACCGAGATGGTTCGTTTCGAGGTAGGTGAGGGTATGGAGAAGAAGCAGGAAGATTTCGCTGCTGAGGTTGCTGCCCAGATGGCTGGAGTCTAAACTGTATCTTTATACTGATTAAACGAATGCTGTTCCGCAAAAGTTTAACTTTTAAACTTTTGCGGAATTTTTTTATCTTTACAAGATATAAAAATATGGTAAAATAGTAAGAGGAAACAAAACCAATCATAACGGGGGACGCATATGGACTCAAAGGATAATGAATTAGCCAGACAGCAGCAAGAGCGTCGCAAACGTGTGAGCCGGATTAAGACAGGTATTATTATGACTATAGCAATATGGATAGCAATATCTATACTTGCCATAGTTGTACTGGGTATCATGGTTGTCAAACTGAATTCGAGAATATACAAGCTTGAGCTTCAGTTAAATACAGCTATATCAAGCACAGTTACCGGTACTGAGTCTGATGAAGGTGACATCGCTTCTGATGAAGAAAGCTCTGGCGCAAAAACTCAGGCTGTCGTGAAACAGCTTGAGTCAAAAGACAATGTGTATCATGATGGGGATACAAGAAAGGTATATCTTACCTTTGATTGTATTCCCGGTGATAACACCGGTGCCATTTTAGATGCCCTTGCCAACTGTGGTGTCAAGGCTACCTTCTTTGTCACAGCAGATACCTCCGGTAAATATGATGATGTTTATAAGCGCATAGTGCAGGACGGACACACTATTGCGATGGCTTCCTACAGTAATTCATACAGTAAAATTTATGAATCAACAGAGGCATTTACCGATGACCTGACACAGATTTCCGATTATATCACCAATCTGACTGGAATAGCACCGGATATTTATCGTTTTCCCGGTGGCAGCATGAACCAGATTAGTAATGTAGACATGGTTGAGCTTGTAAAGATACTCAATTCAAAGCATATCACATACTTTGACTGGAATGTCAATTCTGGTGATACGGCCGGCAATTGCAGTGTCGATGATATTGTCAATAATGTCACCTCAGGTATTGCCAAATATGACAATTCAGTTGTGTTATTACATGATGATTCAAACAGATCAACCACGGCAGAGGCTATTGAGCCGCTTGTTGAAAGCATAAAAGCGCAGGGTGCCGAAATATTGCCGATTGATAATAATACATATAAAGTTCAATATATCAAATCAGATACTGTTGGATAAGATAATAAATGGAGGAAATATTCATGGGATTATTCAAAGAATTTAAGGATGATTTTTCTCAGGCTGTAAACGAGCTTGTACCCGGAGATGTACCTGAGAAAGAAGTAGAGCCAAAGGCTCAGACAGCTGACAATCTTGTAGTTGATACTATAGGAGAGAATGTTGACGTTGCATCAGAGCTTTCAAAGCTCGACGGATTACTTGAGCATGTCGAGGAGCAGCCACAGGAGACAACTGTACCAAGACCAACTCCAAGTGAAAATTTTGCAGAGCATACAATCAATACACAAAAAGAGGAGCAGATACCACAAATGAATGATATACCACAGCCAGTAAACAATAACGTTTTATCAGGAGATGTACAGGACGAAACATCAGTCATCACAGCAAGTACTGTACTCACAGGAGATTTACAGTCATCAGGATCATTTGATATTCAGGGAACCATCAACGGAAATGTAATGTGTAACGGCAAGATTGTTGTTACAGGAACAGTCAACGGCAACACAAATTCATCAGAGTTTTTCGCTGATGTAGCTAAGGTTGAGGGTGAAATTGTTTCAACAGGAACTGTAAAGATAGGTGCAGGATCTGTTATCATCGGCAATATCTCAGCATCTTCAGCAGTTATCGCAGGAGCTGTAAAGGGCGATATAGATGTTCAGGGACCTGTTGTAGTAGATACTTCTGCAGTTATCATGGGTAATATCAAGTCACGTTCAGTACAGATTAACAACGGTGCCGTTATCGAGGGCTTCTGTTCTCAGACATACGCTGATATCGATGTTCAGGGACTTTTCGAGGGTAAATAAATATGAGTAGAATATTACTAAAATTAAGTGGTGAAGCACTTGCAGGTGATAAGCACCACGGCTTTGATGAGGCTACAGTCATTGAGGTTGCAAAACAGGTTAAACAGATTGTTGATAATGGTACACAGGTAGGTATTGTTATCGGTGGTGGAAACTTCTGGAGAGGCAGAACGAGTGAGACCATCGACCGCACAAAGGCTGACCAGATCGGTATGCTTGCAACAGTTATGAACTGCATTTATGTATCTGAGATTTTCAGATATGTCGGAATGAAGACGGCTGTTCTTACTCCGTTTGAGTGCGGCAACATGACAAAGCTTTTCTCTAAGGACAGAGCAAACAAGTATTTCGCACATGATATGGTTGTTTTCTTTGCAGGTGGTACAGGTCATCCTTATTTCTCAACAGATACAGCCACGGTGCTTCGTGCAATTGAGATTGAGGCAGATGGTATTTACCTTGCCAAAGCAATTGACGGAGTATATGACAGTGATCCAAAGACCAATCCTGCTGCAAAGAAGTATGATGAGCTTTCAATCGAAGAGGTTGTTGAGAAGAAGCTCGCAGTAGTTGACCTCACAGCGTCTATCATGTGCCTTGAGAACAAGATGCCTATGTATGTATTCGGACTCAATGAGGAAAACAGCATTGTAAATGCTCTTACAGGCAAATTTAACGGTACAAAGGTTACTGTATAGTAAATTGCATATAATGCATATCAGGAGGATAATATGGATTCAAGATTAAACCCTTTCCAGGATAAAATGGAAAAAACATTAAATAATCTCGAGGAAGAGTATGCAGGCATCCGTGCAGGAAGAGCCAATCCACATATTCTTGACAAGCTTCGTGTAGATTATTACGGCACACCTTCACCAATTCAGAGTGTAGCCAATGTAAGTGTTCCAGAGCCTAGAATGATTCAGATTCAGCCATGGGAGGCTTCTATGGTTAAGGAGATTGAGAAAGCAATAAACTGCTCTGACATCGGAATTAATCCTACAAACGACGGAAAGCTTATCAGACTTGTTTTCCCTGAGCTTACAGAGGAGAGACGTAAAGATCTTGCAAAGGACATCAAGAAAAAGGGTGAGGAAGCTAAGGTTGCTGTCCGCAATATCAGAAGGGATGCAATCGACAGCATCAAGAAGACCGGCAAAGAGGAAGGCATTTCAGAGGATGAGATTAAAGGCCTCGAGGATGACGCTCAAAAGCTTACCGACAAGTTTGTCGCAAAGGTTGACGCTGCGGTTGATGCAAAATGTAAAGAGATACTTACTGTATAGTATTTATATCACGTATACAAACAAGGGACATGTTATTCGTGTCCCTTATTTGCTTATTCTCGGTTTTACTGTTCACACTTAACTGTGTGACCAGCAAATAAATGATGCGTCATGATTGTAAATATATAATATGCATAAATGAAAGGAAATAAAATATGAGTACTCCGGAACATATAGCAATCATTCTGGACGGAAACGGTCGCTGGGCCAAAAGTAAGGGTATGCCAAGAAACTACGGTCATACAGTAGGAGCCAAAAATGTTGAGAATATATGTAAGGCTGCAAACGACCTCGGCGTTAAATATCTGACACTTTATGCCTTTTCCACTGAAAACTGGAACCGCCCTGAGTCTGAGGTTGCTGCACTAATGAAGCTTCTTGAAAGCTATCTTAAAAACTGCATAAAGACTGCCAATAAAAACAATATGCGTGTGCGCGTAATTGGTGAGATAAGCAGGCTTTCAGAGAATTTTCAGGAGAAAATAAGAAACCTTGAAGAAGTTTCATCAGTAAATACGGGGCTTAACCTGACAATTGCAATTAATTACGGAAGCAGAGATGAGATGATACGTGCTGTAAAGCATATGATAGCTGACCATGATGCCGGAAAGCTTTCAGCTGACGATATAGATGCAGATACCTTCTCATCATATCTTGATACAAAAGAGCTTCCGGATCCTGATTTACTCATCCGCACAAGTGGTGAGCAGCGCCTGTCAAACTACCTGCTCTGGCAGCTTGCATACGCTGAGTTTTATTTTACAGATGTTCCGTGGCCTGCATTTGATAAAAATGAACTCAAAAAGGCTATAGATGCATATAATAAAAGAGACCGTCGCTTTGGTGGATTAAAAGAAACGAACGACACGGAGGATAAATAATGTTTAAGACAAGACTGCTTAGTGGTATAGTTCTTGTAATTGCCGCTATATTTCTTATAGTAACAGGAAACGAAGTGCTTCTTTTTTCAACACTTCTGATTTCGTGTATAGGTATGTTTGAGCTTTTCAGGGTGTTTAAATTTGAAAAATCGCTCTTATCGGTTGTACCGTATATTGCTTTGATTTTATTTTACATCAACTTAAGGTGGAGATTCATACCTGATGTAATGATGCTTTTCATGGGCTTTCTTATCGTACTGATGTTCGTGTATGTGCTTTCATACCCGAAATATGATGCAAAGCAGCTCATGGCAGCCTTTTTTGGTATGTTTTATGTAGGAACAATGCTCTCATATGTCTACCAGATACGTACACTCAACAACGGACTTTACCTTGCCTTCTTGGTATTTTTATGCTCTTGGGGCTGTGATACATGCGCCTACTGCGTCGGAGTGCTGATTGGAAAGCACAAAATGGCACCAAAGCTTTCACCAAAGAAGTCTATAGAGGGTGCAGTAGGTGGTGTGCTCGGCAGTGCGCTTCTTACAGCCTTATACTGCTTTATATTTAGAAATCATATGAATATAGACGGCACAGAGATTGCTATACTTGCTGTTATAGCTGCTGTTGCAGGCCTTATTTCAATGGTTGGAGATTTGTGCGCATCAGCCATAAAGCGTAATTATGATATCAAGGATTACGGACATCTGATACCCGGACATGGTGGTATTTTAGACCGCTTTGACAGCATGATTATCACAGCACCAATCATTTATTATCTGGCTAGCTTCTTTTTAAGTTAAAAAGTAACATTTAAGAACCATTGAAACAAAAAGCTAAGGTAACTATTCAGAACCACTGAGAAAAATATAAATCGAGGAATTATCATGAAAAAAATATCAATACTTGGTTCAACCGGCTCTATCGGAACACAAACACTTGATGTGATAAGAGAGCATGGTGATATGCAGGTTGTGGCACTTTCCTGTGGCAGAAATCTCTCCCTTATAGAGAAACAGGCAAGGGAATTTAAGCCACAGTTTGTCAGTGTAAGTGATGAAAACGATGCCAAAAAGCTTCGCACAAGCCTTGCGGATACTGATATCGAAGTAGGCTATGGCATGGACGGTCTCATTAGATGTGCCACCATTGAGCCTTGCGATATAGTTGTAACTGCAATTGTCGGTATGCTTGGCATTCGTCCTACAATTGCCGCCATCAAGGCAAAAAAGATCATCGCACTCGCAAATAAGGAGACCCTCGTTACAGCGGGCCATATCATTATCCCGCTTGCGAAAGAGTATGGTGTGTCCATTCTTCCGGTGGACAGTGAGCACAGTGCCATCTTCCAGTCACTGCAGGGAAATTCTATGAATCCGATTAAAAAGATTCTTCTGACAGCATCCGGAGGTCCGTTCAGAGGCAGAAAGCTCTCTGAGCTTGAAGGTATAAGGGTGGAGGACGCACTAAAGCATCCTAACTGGTCAATGGGTCAAAAAATCACTATTGATTCATCAACCATGGTCAATAAAGGGCTTGAGGTGATTGAAGCAAAATGGCTTTTTGATGTCGATTTGTCGCAGATTCAGGTTGTAGTGCATCCTCAGAGTGTCATTCACTCGGCTGTTGAGTATGCGGATGGAGCAGTTATAGCACAGCTTGGTACTCCTGATATGCGTATACCTATACAGTATGCACTGTATTATCCAAGCAGACCGGCTCTTTCAGGTGACAGGCTTGATCTCTTTAAGCTTAAGGATCTGACCTTTGAGGCCCCGGATCTTGATACCTTTAAAGGGCTTGCTCTCGCCATGAAGGCTGCAAGGGCAGGAGGCAATATTCCTACGGCCTTCAATGCTGCAAACGAGAGAGCAGTGGCACTGTTTTTGAATAAAAAGATTAAATATCTGGAAATAATCGATATAATCGAGGCATGTATGGAGAATGCATCATTTATTGAAAATCCTTCAGTGGATGAGATACTTGATACAGAGCAGTGCGCATATGACTATATCAGTAAAAGGTGGTAATTTTGAACATTATTAGTATTATTATTGCAATCATATTATTTAGCATCATAGTAATTTTTCACGAGCTCGGACATTTCTGGCTTGCTAAAGCAAATGGCATAAAGGTCAATGAATTTTGTCTGGGACTTGGACCGACTCTTTTTGGAGTGCAGCGTGGAGAGACCAAATACTCCATAAAGCTGCTTCCATTTGGCGGAGCCTGTATCATGGAGGGTGAGGATGAAAACTCAGGTGATGACAGGGCATTCAACAACAAATCAGTGTGGGCGCGCATAAGCGTTGTTTTTGCAGGGCCGTTTTTTAATTTTATCATGGCATTTATTTTTGCTCTCATTATCATCTGCTCTGTAGGCTATGACAGTCCAAAGCTTGCAGGTGTTATTGAGGGTTATGCGGCTGAGGAGGCCGGTATCAAGGCCGGTGATGAGATTGTAAAGCTGAACAATACGAATATACACTTTTACCGCGAGATAAGCCTCTACTCGATGCTTCACGAAGGTGAAACAGTTGATGTGACATACCTTAGGGATGGCAAAAAGCACACCACCACATTGAAGCCTAAATATGACGAGACAACAAAGAGATATCTGTACGGCTTTAACGTGTCGGGAGAGCGTACAAAGCCAGGCTTTGGAAAGGCGCTGCTTTATAGCTGCTACGAGGTGAAATACAACATCTATACAACAATAGAGGGGCTTAAAATGCTCTGTACCGGGGCTGCCTCTGTAAATAACTTAAGCGGACCTGTCGGCATTGTAAAAAACATGGGAGACACCTATGAGCAGGCAGTTTCTATGTCCGGAGTATGGCTTGGCATATTAAATATGCTAAACTGGGGCGTGCTGATTTCTGCAAACCTCGGTGTGATGAACCTGCTGCCACTGCCGGCACTTGATGGTGGCAGACTTGTATTTTTGATAGTTGAAGCCATAAGAAGAAAGAGAGTAGACCCTGAGAAGGAGGGCTATGTGCATCTCGTTGGCATAGTGCTTTTACTTCTTCTGATGGTTGTTGTCATGTTCAATGATATCAGAAATCTAATAGTCTGATTTTATAACAGATTGGAGATATACACATGGAGACAAAAATAGTAAAAATCGGAAATAAAGTAATCGGTGGAGGAAACCCGATTCTCATACAGTCAATGACAAATACAAAGACTGAGAATGTAGCTGACACAGTTGCGCAGATAAACGCGCTGACAGACTTAGGCTGTGATATAATCCGATGTGCTGTGCCTACGATGGAGGCTGCAAGGGCACTTAAGGAGATTAAGAAACAAATCAGCATACCGCTTGTTGCGGATATACACTTTGATTACAAGCTTGCAATAGCTGCGATTGAAAACGGAGCCGACAAAATCCGAATCAATCCCGGCAACATAGGAAGCGCTGAAAGGGTAAAGGCTGTCGTGGATGTAGCAAAGGAGAGAAATATTCCTATCCGCGTCGGTGTAAACAGTGGCTCTCTTGAAAAAGACCTGGTAGAGAAATATCATGGTGTGACAGCAGAGGGACTTGTGGAGAGCGCTCTGGACAAGGTAAAGCTCATAGAGGATATGGGGTATGACAATCTTGTCATAAGCATCAAATCATCTGATGTCATGATGTGTGTTAAAGCACATGAGCTTATTTCAGATAAGACTACTCATCCGCTCCATGTGGGTATCACAGAGGCAGGCACAATAATAAGCGGCAATATAAAGTCTGCTATCGGACTCGGACTGATACTAAACCAGGGTATCGGTGATACAATACGTGTATCTCTCACTGGAAGTCCTCTCGAGGAAATAAAGTCTGCCAAGCTCATTTTAAGAACTCTGGGTCTTAGAAAGGGTGGCATAGAGGTTGTTTCATGTCCTACCTGCGGTCGCACACAGATAGATCTTATCGGGCTTGCAAATCAGGTGGAGACAATGGTTTCAGGATATGACCTTGACATAAAGGTTGCTGTCATGGGCTGTGTGGTAAACGGACCGGGTGAAGCAAAGGAAGCAGATCTTGGCGTAGCCGGCGGAATCGGTGAGGGCCTTATCATAAAGCACGGTGAGGTATTTAAAAAGGTGCCTGAGAGCGAGCTTTTGGGTGCATTAAAATATGAGCTTGACCATTGGGGTGAATAATTTTGACAAAAACATTTAAGGAAGTTTTCCCTACACTTAAGCTGGACAAGGATATGGAGAATCTGCTGGAGAATGCTGATGTTACCAGAATTTCCGTAAACCATGCAAGAGATTTTTACAAAATATATGTAAAAGCAAAACGCCTTATTTTCAAAAAAAATATCTGGAAGCTGGAGGAAAGCATTAAAAAACAGATATTTAAAAGTAAAGATATCACAGTAAAAATTATAGAGTCTTACGAGTTGTCTTCGCAGTACACACCGAAGACTCTTTTTGATGTCTATTTTGACAGTATTCTTGACGAAATAAACAGTCACAGTGTGCTTTTGTACAATCTGCTGCGCACCTCAAAGTGGAGCTTTACCGACGATACACATGTCACAGTCACACTTGAGGAGACAATAATCGCAAAGACCAGAGGCAATTCGGTCATAGAATTTCTTGAGAAGGTGTTCTGCGAGCGCTGTGGGATGGATTTTATCGTTAATCTGCAGTACGAAAAACCAAAAATCAGCAAATACCGTCAAAATGCTGACAAGCAGATTGAGCAGGAGGTGCAAAATATTGTCGCCCGCACTAAATTTGCCATGGCAAAAGATGACGGTGATGAAGATGCTAAAGTGGCTGTCGATGACGGTGCAATGTTTGTAGGAGGCAGTGAAAATACATCTGATACAAAAAAGAGTGGCACATCAGATTTTCCTAAAGCCTCAGATAAGAAGAATGAAGCGAAGACAGGCACTGATAAAAAGCCTGAGAAGAAGTTTGAAAAGAAGTTCGAGAAAAAGTTCGAGCGCAAGGGAGATTTCAGACGTAAATATGATAATGACCCTGATATCGTGTACGGAAGAAGCTTTGATGATGAAGAGATGTCCATTGAAAAGATTGACGGTCCTATCGGTGAGGTTACAATAAAGGGCAAGATCCTTACGGTTGAATCCCGTGAAATCAGAAACGAAAAGACCATCATTATGTTTGCGGTCACTGATTTCACAGACACCATCATGCTCAAGCTCTTTGCCAGAAATGATGACGTAGCAGATATTCTTGCATATATTGCCCCTGGCAACTTTGTTAAGGCAAAGGGAGTTGTGACTGTAGATAAATATGACAGTGATTTGTCAATAAGCTCAATAGTCGGACTTAAAAAGATACCTGATTTTACATCAAAGAGGGAGGATACTGCTGCCGAAAAACGTGTTGAGCTTCATTGTCACACCAAGATGAGTGACATGGATGGCGTGTCTGACGTAAAGGATATTGTGAAGTGTGCCATGCGCTGGGGACACAAGGCCATTGCTATTACGGACCACGGTGATGTGCAGGCATTCCCTGACGCTAACCATACTGTGGATGACAAATTCAAGGTCATTTACGGTGTGGAAGCATATCTGGTCGATGATACAAAGGATATTGTGGAGAATGCAGCCGGTCAGTCGCTGGATGACAAGTACGTGGTATTTGATATAGAGACAACAGGCTTTTCTCCGGAAAAGAATAAAATCATAGAAATAGGTGCGGTGAAGGTCATCGGTGGCGAGATTGTAGACCGCTATTCCACATTTATAAACCCTGAGGTACCTATTCCGTTCAGGATTGAAGAGCTCACCTCGATAAGGGATGACATGGTTATCACATCGCCAACAGTGGATGTCATACTGCCACAGTTTATGGAGTTTTGCAAGGACTGCATCATGGTTGCCCACAATGCTGACTTTGATATGAGCTTTATAAAGCGAAACTGCGCGCTGCTTGGCATGGAGTGTAATCCTACAATTGTGGACACGGTGGCTCTTGCGAGAGTGCTTCTGCCACAGCTAAACAGATTTAAGCTGGATACAGTAGCCAAGGCTCTAAACATCTCGCTTGATCATCATCACAGAGCGGTGGATGATGCCGCATGTACCGCAGAGATATTTGTCAAATTCATAGAAAAGCTAAAGGACAGGGGCATATCAAGCTTAGATGAGGTAAATGCCCTGGCAAAATCATCTGTTGAGATGATAAGGAAGATGCCTACATACCATGCCATTATTCTTGCAACCTGTGACCAGGGGCGTACCAATCTCTACAGGCTTATCTCACTGTCACACATCAAGTATTATAATAAGAGACCGAGAATACCAAAATCAGAGTTTAACAAGTATCGTGATGGGCTTTTAATAGGCTCAGCCTGTGAGGCAGGAGAGCTTTACAGGGCCATTTTAAACGGAAGACCACAGGAGGAAATCACAAGACTTGTGAATTTCTATGATTACCTGGAGATACAGCCTCTTGGCAACAACGCATTTATGATACGTGACGAGGATTCCGATATTGCTTCAAACGATGACCTTATCGATATAAATAAGCGAATCGTAAAGCTTGGAGAGGAATTTGGAAAGCTGGTTGTTGCAACCTGTGACGTACATTTCTTAAATCCCGAGGACGAGATATACCGTCGTATTATCATGGCCGGTAAGGGCTTTAAGGATGCAGATGAGCAGGCTCCGCTTTACTTAAGGACCACAGAGGAAATGCTAAAGGAGTTTGAATATCTCGGAAGCAAAAAGGCTGAGGAGGTAGTCATCACCAATACCAATAAGATAGCAGACATGTGTGAGCGTATCTCACCGGTCAGACCTGATAAATGTCCGCCGGTTATCGAAAACTCTGACGGCATGCTTCGTGAAATCTGCTATAACAAGGCAAACAGGATGTACGGAGATCCGCTGCCGCCGATAGTTAAGGAGCGTCTTGACAGAGAACTTAACTCTATTATTTCAAACGGCTATGCCGTAATGTACATCATCGCACAGAAGCTTGTGTGGAAATCAAATGAGGACGGCTACCTGGTTGGCTCGCGAGGCTCCGTAGGAAGCTCATTTGTCGCAACTATGTCAGGTATCACAGAGGTTAATCCGCTGCATGCTCACTATTTGTGTACACACTGCAAATACAGTGATTTTGATTCACCAGAGGTACAGGCATTTTCAGGCCGTGGTGGCTGTGATATGCCGGATAAGCTCTGTCCAAAGTGCGGCAGACCTTTAAGTAAGGAGGGCTTTGATATTCCGTTTGAGACCTTCCTCGGTTTCAAGGGAAACAAGGAGCCGGATATCGATCTGAACTTCTCCGGTGAGTACCAGTCAAAGGCACACAAATATACCGAGGTTATTTTCGGAGAAGGACAGACCTTTAAAGCCGGAACCATAGGAACACTTGCTGACAAGACCGCATTTGGATACATTAAAAACTATTATGAGGAGCGCGGTGTCAGAAAGCGAAACTGCGAGATAGACAGGATAGTGCAGGGCTGCGTTGGTGTTCGACGTACTACGGGACAGCATCCGGGTGGTATAGTCGTGCTGCCGATGGGTGAGGAGATTAATACCTTTACTCCTGTACAGCATCCTGCGAATGATATGACCGTTGACATCACGACAACGCATTTTGACTACCATTCAATCGACCACAACCTGTTAAAGCTCGATATACTTGGACACGATGATCCTACCATGATTCGTATGCTGCAGGATCTGACAGGTGTTGACCCGACAAAGATTCCGCTTGACGACAAAGCTGTCATGTCACTGTTTCAGAACACCTCCGCTTTGGGCATAGAGCCTGAGGATATCGATGGATGTCCGCTTGGAGCTTTAGGTATACCGGAGTTTGGTACCGATTTTGCCATGGGCATGCTCCTTGATACAAAGCCAAAGGAGTTTTCTGACCTCATTCGTATCGCCGGATTATCACACGGTACCGACGTATGGCTTGGCAATGCACAGACTCTTATCGAGGAAGGCACAGCTACCATTTCAACCTGTATCTGTACCAGAGATGATATTATGACATATCTGATTTCCATGGGGCTTGAATCTGAGGAAGCCTTCAACATCATGGAGAAAGTGCGAAAGGGCATTATTGCCAAGGGCAAATGCCCTCAGTGGCCACAGTGGAAGGAGGATATGAAGGCACACGGTGTGCCTGACTGGTATATCTGGTCATGCGAGAAAATCAAGTACATGTTCCCTAAGGCCCATGCTGCGGCATACGTTATGATGGCATGGAGAATCGCCTACTGTAAGGTTTTCTATCCTCTTGCATACTACGCAGCATACTTTTCAATCCGTGCCACAGGCTTTTCATATGAGCTTATGTGTCAGGGAAAGGACCGACTCGAAAACTACATGAAGGACTATAAGAAAAGAAAAGACACGCTGTCAAACAAGGAGCAGGATGTATTTAAGGACATGCGTATCGTACAGGAGATGTATGCCAGAGGCTTTGATTTCATGCCTCTTGATATATACAGGGCTCACCCTAACCGTTTCCAGATAATTGACGGTAAGCTCATGCCGGCCATAAACAGTATTGACGGACTGGGCGACAATGCCGCTATTTATATTTCGGAAGCGGCAAAGGACGGACCATTCCTCTCAAAGGACGATTTCAGGGAGAGAACTCATGTATCGCGAACAGCCGTAGACCTCATGTCAGATTTGGGACTGCTTGGTTCACTGCCGGAGTCAAACCAGCTTTCACTTTTCGATTTCGGAGCATAATCCGGCAGTTTGGCATAAAACATATACTTTAACAATAATAAAAATCCACTACCCATTGACAGACTCATAAATCTGTAAATAGGGTAGTGGATTTTTCGTATAATATGTATTGATTTTAAA
>OKTS01000508.1_pt1 | contig 19419 bp, 20 predicted proteins | sample 1606331 | NCBI WGS metagenome assembly OKTS01 (sample SAMEA3879564, study PRJEB24766) | human gut metagenome | biome: human-associated habitat; feature: feces | place: USA | collected 1985/1987 | reverse complement strand
AGAATATTAAGAGTGGTGGAGTTGTAGAGAAAACATTCCGTCCGACAGAGAAGTGCCCACAGGCACATATTGAGCGTGCAGATATGCAGTATTTGTACAGTGATGATATGTATCACTTTATGAATGTCGAGACATATGATCAGATTGATATGACGGCGGATCAGGTTGGCGATTCCTTGAAATTTGTCAAAGAGAATGAGATGGTTAAGATGCTTTCTCATGGTGGAGAGGTATTTGCAATTGAGCCACCATTGTTTGTTGAGCTTGAAGTAACAGAGACAGAGCCAGGATTTAAGGGCGATACAGCAACAGGTGCTAATAAGCCGGCTACTGTTGAGACTGGAGCACAGGTAAATGTGCCATTGTTCGTTGAGACTGGAGATAAGATCCAGATCGATACTCGTACAGGTGAATATTTGAAGCGTGTATAATTATTACGCATAGGATAGGAGGCGCAATTCATAAGGAATCATGTATTCCTGGGGGTTGCGCCTTTTGTGCAGAAATAAGAAGAGGATAGACATGAAATATAAATTAGTCATTTTTGATATGGATGGGACGCTGACGGATTCCATGTGGATCTGGCCGGAAGTGGACCGGATCTTTTTAAAGAAATACCATCTGACCCCGCCGCCCGGATTCGCCAAGGCATTGGAGGGAAAAAGCTACACAGAGACCGCACAGTATTTTCTGGATGTATTTCCAGAGCTCTCCTGTTCGCTGGAAGATGTGCAAAAGGAGTGGATCGATATGACACTGCATCTGTATCAGACCCAAGTGGAGCTAAAGCCGGGGGCAAAAGGATTTCTGGAATTTTTAAAACAGGAGCAGATCCTGATGGGAATTGCTACGAGCAATGCAAAGGAGCTGGCTCTTGCCGCTCTGGACGCGCTGCAGATCCGGGAGTATTTTTCTTCTGTACGCACCGGATGTGAAGTGAAAAAAGGAAAGCCTGCACCGGATGTTTATCTGAAAGTGGCAGAGGACCTCGGTGTACAGCCGGAAGAGTGTCTGGTATTTGAAGATGTTCCAAAGGGGATCGAAGCCGGGCGCAATGCGGGAATGACAGTGTGTGCAGTGGATGATGCATTCTCGGCAAGTGATGAAAAAGAGAAAAAAGAAAAGGCGGACTATTTTATCCGCAGTTATGATGAGATCCAAGCAAAAACATATGAAAGATGTGGAGTATAAATACATGAGAGAAAGGTTTTTACCAATTTGCAGACAGGATATGAAAGACAGAGGATGGGACCGGGTTGATTTTGTCTATATTACCGGGGATGCGTATGTCGATCATCCATCTTTTGGTCCTGCTGTGATCACAAGACTTCTGGAATCCAGAGGCTATCGGATCGGGATCATTTCCCAGCCGGACTGGAAGGACAAAGACAGTGTGACCATATACGGAGAGCCAAGGCTTGCATTTTTAGTATCTGCCGGCAATATGGATTCCATGGTGAATCACTATTCTGTCTCCAAAAAGCGCAGAAAATCCGATGCCTATACGCCCGGAGGAGTGATGGGCAGGCGTCCGGATTATGCAACCGTGGTCTATGGAAACCTGATCCGTCAGACCTACAAACAGACGCCGGTTATTCTCGGCGGAATTGAAGCGAGCCTTCGAAGGCTTGCACACTATGATTACTGGTCTGACCGGCTGAAACGTTCCGTCCTTCTGGACTCCGGAGCAGATATGATTTCCTACGGGATGGGTGAACACTCGATCGTAGAGATTGCGGAAGCCCTGGATGCAGGAATTGCCGTGTCAGATATCACTTACATCAGCGGGACAACAGTCAAGACAAAATCTCTGGATTCGGTTTATGATGCCGTGATGCTTCCGTCTTTTGAAGAATTAAAAGCGGACAGGCTTTCTTATGCCAGAAGTTTTTACACCCAGTACTGTAATACGGATCCATTTTCCGGAAAACGTCTGGTCGAACCGTATTCCGAACATTTATATGTGGTACAGAACCCTCCGGCAAAACCGCTGACGCAGATGGAGATGGATGATGTCTATGCACTGCCGTTTACCCGCTGTGCCCATCCGGATTATGAAAAACTGGGAGGAGTTCCGGCGACCGCAGAGATCAAGTTCAGTCTGATCAGCAACAGGGGCTGTTTTGGCGGATGCAGCTTCTGCGCACTGACCTTCCACCAGGGGCGGATCGTACAGACACGAAGTCACGAATCTCTGCTGCAGGAGGCAAAGGAGATCACGCAGGATCCTGATTTTAAGGGATATATCCATGATGTGGGCGGACCGACTGCAAATTTCCGGCATCCATCCTGTGAAAAGCAGATGACCAAAGGCGTGTGTAAGACAAAGCAGTGTCTGTTCCCGACACCTTGCAAAAACCTGAATGCAGATCACAAAGACTATGTAGCACTTCTGCGAAAGCTGAGAAAAGTTCCGAAAGTGAAGAAAGTCTTTATCCGTTCCGGAATTCGTTTCGACTATCTGCTGGCGGACGCAGATGATACGTTTTTGAAAGAATTATGTGAGTATCATGTCAGCGGACAGTTAAAGGTGGCACCGGAACACGTTTCAGATCCGGTTCTTTCTATGATGGGAAAACCGGCCAACAATGTGTATGAGACCTTTACGAAAAAGTTTTATGCCATGAACCAGAAAATCGGAAAAGAGCAATATCTGGTGCCGTATCTGATGTCCTCTCATCCGGGATCGACGTTAAAAGAAGCAGTGGAACTGGCAGAATACTGCAGAGATCTTGGATATATGCCGGAGCAGGTGCAGGATTTCTATCCGACACCATCAACTCTTTCCACCTGTATGTATTATACCGGGGTAGATCCGAGAACGATGCAGAAGGTTTATGTTCCGAAGAGTCCGCATGAGAAGGCAATGCAGAGAGCGTTGATCCAATATCGTAATCCGGAGCTGTATGATCTGGTGATTGAAGCACTTCATAAAGCAGGAAGATCTGATCTGATCGGATTCGGACCGAAATGTCTTGTGAGACCGAGACAGATGCGTGGTTCAGGAAATGATAAAAAAGCCGGCAGAAATGAACCGAAAAAAGGATCAAAAGGTTCGAATGGTCAGAAAAGACAAAACAATTCTGAACACAGAGGAAGAGTTGAAGGGAAAAATAAGAAGAAATCTATCAGAAATGTTCATTCTAAGAAGAATAGAAAATAGGTACATTTAAGTATCTGACAGATAGGATTCAAGAAAGGAAGCAGGATGAAAATTGCAATCGTAACCGGAGCATCTTCGGGAATGGGAAGAGAATTTGTACGTCAGCTTGGATATTTTTATAAAAATCTGGATGAGATCTGGGTGATTGCCAGGCGCAAAGAGCGTCTGGAAGCGCTTGCGAAAGAAAGCAGAGTTCCTCTTCGGATTTTTGCAGGTGACCTTCAGAAGAAAAAGGTATATAAGGAATTGAGAGATGCACTTGAGAAAGAACAGCCGGATTTACGAATGCTTGTAAATTCAGCAGGATTTGGCAAGTCAGGAAGTGTAGAAGAGATTTTGTCTGAAAAATTCCGGATCCAGACAGATATGGTGGATGTAAACTGCCGGTCTCTTACAAGAATGACATTGCTGTGTCTGCCATTTCTGCGTGCTGGCAGCAGGATCGTCAATCTTGCGTCCGCATCTGCATTTTGCCCACAACCGTATTTCTCAGTATATGCGGCAACGAAGTCCTATGTCTTAAGCTTCTCCAGATCATTGGGAGAAGAACTGAGAAAAAAAGGAATTGTCGTCACAGCAGTCTGCCCGGGTCCGGTTGATACGGAGTTCTTCAAGTTTTCCGGGAAACCGCAGAATATCTTGAAGAAACTGACAATGGCGAAGGCAGACAGAGTGGTTCATCAGGCGTTGAAGGACTGCAGATCCGGGAAGTCAGTCTCCGTTTATGGAATCCCAATGAAATTAACTTACTTTGGAACAAAACTGCTGCCGCATGGATTTCTCGTGCGTATGCAGCAAATATGAATTTAGAATAGGATGAAAAATGAAGAAAATACAAAAAGGAAAACCAGGTTATTTGAATTATAAAAGAAAAGTGGAGATTTTAAGAACGGTTATTTATTTTGTAATCGTTCTGGCAATTTTTGCTCTTGGTTACTGGCAGACACATACGAGGCTGAATCTTCTGACAGTTGTTGCTATCCTTGGATGTCTTCCGGCATCAAAGGCACTTGTAGGTGTGATCGCACGTTATCCATATCAATCAATTGAACTGTCACAGGCGAAGGAAATCGCAGGAAAATCAAAACATTTAACAGTTTGTTATGATCTTATAATTACAAGCAAAGAGCATATCATGCCAACAGACTGTATCGTAATTTCGGGACACAACATTTACGGATACACACATTATGAAAAAGTAAATACAGATGAACTTGGAAAGCATATCAAGACAATCCTTGCGCAGAATCAGTACACAGGTTTTACTGTTAAGATCTTAAATCAGTATACACCGTTTCTGGCCCGCGTGGAGGGACTTGAAAATATTGCTGTAGTAGAGCAGGAAGATACGAAAGCAAGAGAACAGGAAATCCGTAATCTTATTCTGAATATATCAATGTAAAGAGGAAAAGACGATGAGAGAGATCAGCATCCAGAAAAATGAGGCAGGACAGCGCATGGATAAATTCCTTGCAAAGTATCTCAATAAAGCGCCAAAAAGTTTTTTCTATAAGATGATGAGAAAAAAGAATATTACCCTGAATGGAAAAAAAGCAGTTGGAAATGAACAGCTGAAACAGGGGGATGTGATTAAGTTATTTCTTGCGGAAGAGACGATTGAGAACTTTATCGATCATTCACAGTTTTCGAAGAGAAAAGCGTCCTCTGCAAGAAAACAGACAGCGGGAAAGAAGGTACAGTTAGATATCTTATATGAAGATGAGGCTGCTGTGTTTATCAATAAACCGGTCGGAATGCTCTCCCAGAAGGCATCCCCGATGGATACTTCTCTTGTGGAGTATTTTATTGATTATCTGTTGGAAAATGGGAAAATCACGGAAGAAGAACTGCATACATTTCATCCATCTGTCTGTAACCGTTTAGACAGAAATACAAGCGGAATCGTGGCAGCAGGAAAAACACTGCAGGCATTACAGGGATTAAGCGAGATGTTCCGTGACCGTACACTTAAAAAATATTATCTTTGCCTGGTAAAAGGGCAGGTAAAAGAGAATCAGAGGATTCATGGTTATCTCGTCAAGAATGAAAAGACAAATAAAGTTACGGTGAGTCAGAAAAAGCCGGCTGAACAGACAAAAGATGGGAAAGAAGCATCAGCGATCGATACCGAATACAAGGTGCTTGCACGAAATAGAGAAACAACACTTCTTGAAGTGCATCTGATCACCGGTAAGACACACCAGATCCGTGCACATCTGGCATCCATCGGCCATCCGATCGCAGGGGATTACAAATACGGGAACCGGTCATTTAACGATGCTTTGAAAAAGAAATACGGACTTCGTTCCCAGCTTCTGCATGCTTACCGTCTGGAATTCCCGGAGAACTGCGAGGGAGATATCAAACAGCTTTCAGGAAAGATCATCAAAGCACCTGTCCCGGCCTTATTTGAACAAATCTGTAAAGCGCAGGGAGTGATGTGAGATGGCAACATGGAACTCGAGAGGACTTAGAGGTTCGACACTGGAGGAATTTATCAATCATTCGAATGAAAGATACAGTGAGATGGGACTTGCACTGATGCAGAAAATCCCGACACCGATTACTCCGGTACGTATGGATAAAGACCACAGACAGATTACACTTGCGTATTTCGACAAAGCAAGTACGGTAGACTATATCGGAGCAGTGCAGGGAATTCCGGTCTGTTTTGATGCGAAAGAGTGTAATGTAGATACCTTCCCACTTCAGAATGTACATGAGCATCAGATGGACTTTATGGAAAAGTTTGAACGACAGGGCGGGATTGCTTTTTTTCTGATCTATTATACAGCAAGAAATGAGCTTTATTATATGCAGTATACACAGATCCGTAAGTTCTGGGACCGCGCGCAGAGTGGGGGACGCAAGAGTGTCCGGCTGGAAGAATTAGATCCTGAATGGTTTTTTCAACTGAAAAATGGCTATTTTGTGCCGTATCTGGATTTAATTCAGAAAGATTTGGAAACGAGGGATTGACAGAATCCTACAAAGTCCGTATAATTACAAACAGGTTTTAACGTGGTAGCACACTAAAGTGAAAAACCAAGAAAAGACAGGAAGGTGAACGAGACATGGAGCAGAAGTTACATACCCCGGAAGGCGTTCGGGATATTTATAATAGAGAATGTGCCGTTAAACTGGCATTGCAGAAAAAGCTGAATACTGTATTGCATTTATATGGATATCAGGACATACAGACACCGACATTTGAATATTTTGATGTATTCCGCAAGGAGATCGGTTCGACATCAATCAGAGATCTTTATAAATTCTTTGATAGAGAGGGGAATATTCTGGCGTTGCGTCCGGATATTACACCGTCCATTGCAAGAGCAGTAGCAACACTGTTTGAGACAGAGAATTTTCCAATTCGTCTGTGTTATGCCGGAAATACATTTATCAATCATTCCAGTTATCGTGGACGCCTGAAAGAAAATACGCAGCTTGGTGCAGAGCTGATCGGTGTGGATTCTATCGAGGCAGATGCAGAAATGCTCGCAATGGTTGTGGATGGACTTAAGAAAACAGGCCTGAAAGAATTCCAGGTAAGTATCGGACATGTTGATTTTATTCAGAGTCTTTTCGAGGCAACGAATCTGGAAGATGAACAAAAAGAAGAGATCCGTACATTGATTGCGAACAGAAACTTCTTTGGTGTGGAAGAGATTCTCGATCATTATGAGATTGCCGACCAGGTGAAAGAAGCGTTTCATCAGCTTCCGGAACTGACAGGTGGACCGGAGATCCTTGCAGATGCAGGACGCATTGCTCCGGGTGAAGCAGCAAGACTTGCGGTAGAACGTCTTCGCCAGATTTATGATCTGCTGAAGATTTACGGAGTAGAGGATCATGTAACTTTTGATCTGAGCATGAGCGGAAGTTATGGATATTATACAGGAATCATTTTCCGTGCCTATACTTATGGTACCGGAGATGCAGTTGTACGTGGAGGACGTTACGACCACCTTCTTGAGAAGTTTGGAAAGAAGACACCGTCGATCGGATTCGCAATCATTCTGGATGAACTTATGAGTGCACTGGATCGTCAGAAGATCAAAGTAGAGACAGGACACCGTAATCTGCTTGTTTATACGGATGCAACGGAACAGTGGGCAATTTCCCTTGCAAGAACATTTCGTGCAAAAGGAAAAAATGTTGAGATGATGAAGAGAAATTCCTGGGATGAAAGAGAGACTTTTGAAGCGTATGGAAAGCGTTCTTCTGTTGCAAGTATGCTTTACTTAAGAGAGGACCGGAAGATTGAAGTGATCAATCTTCAGACAGGAGAAGAGAAGCTGGTCAATACAAAAAAGAAAACAAAGCAGCAATAAAGGAGCAGATCAATGAGATATTTAACATTTGCCCTTACAAAGGGAAGACTTGCAAAGAAGACACTGGAGATGCTGGAGCGTCTTGGAATCACATGCGAGGAAATGAAAGATAAGGATTCCAGAAAGCTGATTTTTGTAAATGAAGAACTGGGATTGAAATTCTTTCTCGCAAAAGGACCGGATGTGCCGACTTATGTAGAGTACGGAGCAGCAGATATTGGAGTTGTCGGAAAAGATACGATTATCGAAGAGGGACGTAAAGTCCATGAAGTCCTGGATCTTGGATTCGGAAAATGCAGGATGTGTGTGTGTGGATATGAAGAGGCAGCAGAAAAACTGAAACATCATGAACTGATCCGTGTGGCAACGAAATACCCGAATATCGCGAAAGATTATTTCTACAACAAGAAACATCAGACAGTAGAAATTGTGAAATTAAACGGTTCGATCGAGCTTGCACCGATCGTTGGCTTATCTGAAGTCATCGTAGATATCGTAGAAACCGGTTCTACATTGAAAGAAAACGGACTGGTCGTACTTGAAGAAGTGTGTCCGTTGTCAGCACGAATGATCGTCAATCCGGTCAGTATGCGAATGGAAAATGACAGGATCAAAGAGTTGATCACTAATTTAAGAAATCTTCTGAGGGAGGAATAGACAAATGCGTATAGAGAAACTGAATGAGAACACGAAGAAGAATCTTCTGGATGATCTTTTAAAGAGAAGCCCGAATAACTATGGAAAATTCGAGGCAAGTGTTCAGGAGATCCTGAATGCAGTGAAAGAAAAAGGAGACGAAGCTGTATTTGATTATACAGAGAAATTTGACGGAGTCAGACTGGACGCAGAGCATCTTCTTGTAACGGAAGAAGAGATCGCAGAAGCATATGAGCAGGTAGATGATGAACTGATCGCTATTATCAGAAAAGCACTGGTGAATATCAGAGACTATCACCAGAAACAGATGCAGTACAGCTGGTTTGACAGTAAACCGGACGGAACAATTCTTGGACAGAAAGTGACAGCACTCCAGAGAGTCGGTGTTTATGTTCCTGGCGGAAAAGCAGCTTACCCATCTTCTGTACTTATGAATATCATGCCGGCGAAGGTTGCAGGTGTAGATGAGATCATCATGGTAACACCTCCAGGAAAAGATGGAAAGGTAACTCCGACAACACTGGTTGCGGCAAAAGAAGCCGGTGCAGATAAAGTTTACAAGGTTGGTGGAGCTCAGGCAATTGCAGCACTTGCATATGGAACAGAGTCTATTCCGAAGGTAGATAAGATCGTAGGACCTGGAAATATCTACGTAGCTCTTGCTAAGAAAGCGGTTTATGGATTTGTAAGCATTGACTCAATCGCAGGACCAAGTGAGATCCTTGTTCTTGCTGATGAGACGGCAAATCCACGTTTCGTGGCAGCAGATCTTCTGTCTCAGGCAGAGCATGATGAGATGGCATCTGCAATTCTGGTTACAACAAGTATGGAACTTGCAGAGAAAGTATCTGCACAGACAGATGCATTTGTAAAAGAGCTTTCCAGAGGCGAGATCATTCAGAAATCCCTGGATAATTATGGACATATTCTCGTTGCAGAGACAATGGAGGATGCAATCGATGCAGCAAATTCTATTGCTTCCGAACATCTTGAGATCGTGACAGCGAATCCGTTTGAGGTGATGACAAAGATCCGTAATGCCGGAGCTATTTTCATCGGAGAATATTCCAGTGAGCCGCTCGGAGATTATTTTGCAGGACCGAACCATGTCCTTCCGACAAACGGAACAGCAAAATTCTTCTCACCGCTATCTGTAGATGATTTTATTAAAAAATCAAGCATTATTTCTTACTCAAGAAATGCACTTGAGAAGATCCACACAGATATCGAGAAATTTGCAGAGGCAGAACATCTGACAGCACATGCAAATTCAATCAAAGTAAGATTTGAAAAATAAGAGAAAAGGAGCTGTAAGTGTAATGCAGAACAGAATTGGAAGCTGCAAAAGAAAGACAAAAGAGACAGATATTGAACTGACGATCAATCTGGATGGACAGGGAAAGAATCAGATTGATACAGGAATTCCGTTTTTTGATCATATGCTGGATGGATTTGCAAGACATGGATTATTTGATTTAAATGTTAAGGTGCGTGGGGATCTTGAAGTGGATTCCCATCACACGATCGAAGATACAGGAATCGTACTGGGACAGGCAATCGCACAGGCACTTGGAGATAAGGCCGGAATTAAGCGATACGGATATTTTGTACTGCCAATGGATGAGGTTCTTGCTCTTGGAGCAGTTGACCTTTCCGGCAGACCGTATCTGAACTTCCAGGCAGATTTTACAGTACCGGTGCTTGGAACAATGGATACAGAGATGGTGCGTGAATTTTTCTATGCAGTTTCCTATAGTGCTGCAATGAACCTGCACCTTAAGATCCTTGATGCAGGGAATAATCATCATATGGCAGAGGCTTTATTTAAAGCATTCGGAAAGGCTCTGGATATGGCGGTTTCAGAAGAGCCAAGAATAAAAGAAGTATGGTCTACAAAGGGAAGCCTTTAACGGCGTGACAGAAGGAGTAAGAAGGAATTATGTATAAAAGACTGACCCCTTGTATTTTTATAGAAAGAGGGAAAGCGGTGCAGTGGTTCGATGACAGAACTGTGATCGCAGATGATGTGATGGAACTTGCACGCCACTACAATGAAAGAGGAGCGGATGAACTGATTATTTTCGATCTGTCAGACTCAGATGAAGAACATGATGAGACGATCAACCTCCTCAAACAGATCAACCGTGCAATCAGTATTCCAATGGTTGTCGGAGGAAACATCAGACGTGCAGAAGATGTGAAGAAGATTCTTTATGCCGGAGCGAAACGTGCAATGCTGAATTTCTCAAAAGCACTTTCCATTGAATTAATCGAGGAAGTATCCAAGCGTTTTGGAAAAGAGAGAATCGCTGTATCATTAAATGATTTCGATGCATTGTTTAAACAGCAGCATCTGATCGAAGCATATAGTACAGAGATGATATTTATGCATCGACTGGATCTGAATTCTGTTGTAAATGTTACAGAAACGCAGTGTGTTGTTGTCACGGATACGATGGATGAAAACGAGATCCTTAATATTTTAAAGAGTGATGGTGTAAAAGGTATATCAGGAAGATTCATCAGTCGTTTGGATATGGACTTTAACAAATTTAAAGAAGTTTGTGCAGAAAATGGAATTCAAATGACTTCTTTTGAAAGCCAGATGGATTTCGGTGAGTTTAAATTGAATTCAGACGGATTAATTCCAGTGATTGTTCAGGATTATAAGACAAATGAAGTCTTAATGATGGCATATATGAACGAGGAAGCATTTGAGCATACTGTGAAAACCGGGCGCATGACTTACTATAGCAGAAGCAGAAAATGCCAGTGGATCAAAGGTGAGACATCCGGGCATTTCCAGTATGTGAAATCTCTTGCAATCGACTGTGACAGAGATACGATGCTTGCAAAGGTAGAACAGATCGGAGCAGCATGCCATACGGGAAACCGCTCCTGTTTCTATACAACAATTGTTGGAAATGATTACGATGCCAAGAATCCGGTTCAGATTTTTGAGTCTGTATATCAGACAATTGCGGATAGAAAAGAGAATCCAAAAGAAGGTTCCTATACGAACTATCTTTTTGAAAAAGGTCTGGATAAGATCCTGAAAAAGGTTGGAGAAGAGGCGACAGAAGTTGTGATCGCTGCAAAAAATCCAAATGTCGAGGAAGTGAAGTATGAATTATCTGATTTCCTTTATCATGCAATGGTTCTCATGGTAGAAAAAGGGATTACCTGGGAAGACATTACAGGAGAACTGGCTGACCGGTAGAAAACGCTGTATCAGATTTTCTTGGAAGAATAAAGCAGAAGAAACTTTCATAAACTAGAAAAAAAGAAGATGGAGAGGATCTTTCGTGCAGGAAAAAGAATCAGAAGTCCGTAGGCGTAGATTGTGGGAAGAAAATCGCAGACGACAGCGGAATACCGGTATGATAACACCGGCAATTCATCCAAGATATGGTCGTTTATATCGGGAATTATATCCGGATGGTCTGGAGCAAAGTGCAGGAAATGGAGCAGAAGATCTGGATAAGAAAGAAAATAGCAGAGGAAGCTTTACTACCAGATTGATCCTGTCCACTTTTCTGTTTCTTGTGTTTCTTTATGTCAGTCAGAACAGTGTAGAACTTCAAGGGATAAGCAGCCATGAGATTATAGAGAAGATTCAGGAAAACCATGATATTTTCTTGATAGACTAAAAGTGTAATCTTGACACGGAAACAGTAGGTTGATAAAATATTATTGACGTTTATTTTATAGTATATGAGAGGCGTTGATTGGATTCAGCGCCTTTTTCATTGCATGAGAAGGAGGAAATGAGAGATGATTAAAGTATGGATAGCCGGCTCAAACGGCCAGATCGGCCGAGCGCTGAACGACATTCTGGATCCATTAGAGATCGAAGTGCTGAATACGGATGTGGATGATCTGGATATTACAAACACAGAGGAAGTTCTTAACTTCGGTATTGTGAACCGTCCGGATGTGATTATCAACTGCTGCGGTGTTACAGACACCGATCTGTGCGAAAAAGAACCGGAACATGCTTACCGGGTAAATGCACTTGGAGCAAGAAACTTAAGTATCGTCGCAAGAAAGAATGGCGCAAAGATCGTCCAGCTTTCAACAGATGACGTATTTGACGGACAGAGCAAGAAACCGTATACAGAATTTGATGATACGAATCCACTGACTGTTTATGGAGCATCCAAAAGAGCCGGTGAGAATTATGTGAAAGAATTCACACACAAGCATTTCATTATCCGCAGTAACTGGGTTTACGGAAAAGGTGGAAATAACTTTGTTAACCGTGTGCTCGAAATGGCAGAACAGGGAAAAACACTTTCTGTAGCAGGAGATCAGTTTGGTTCCCCGACAAGTGCCAAAGATCTCGCAAGAATGATCCTGTATCTGATCAGTACGAATGAATATGGTACTTATCATGTAACTTGCAGTGGAGTCTGCAATCGTTACGAATTTGCTCAGGAGATCTTGAGATTGTCAGGGAAAAACGTTGAATTAAAGGCAGTTCCGACAGAACAGTCAGACCTTTCTTCTGTCAGACCACCGTATGCGGTATTGGACAACTTCATTCTCCGTATTATTGATATGTATGATATGCCGGATTGGAAAGAGTCATTAGAAGAGTATATGAAAGAAAGAACGGAGAATTAGAATGAAAAATAAGAATGTGAAAGATGAAAAGAAAGAGAAGAAAATTGGTCTGACGACCAAGATTTTCATTGCTCTGCTTTTAGGTGCTGTTTTTGGAATTGTACTTTGTTATCTGATTCCAGACAGCAAGGTAAAAAATGATATTATTGTAGAAGGAATCCTCTATGTGATCGGACAGGGATTCATCCGTCTGATGAAGATGCTTGTTGTACCGCTTGTATTTTGTTCCCTTGTGTGCGGAAGTATGGCAATCGGAGATACGAAGAAGCTCGGAACAGTAGGTGTCAGAACATTGGTATTCTACCTTGCAACAACAGCTCTTGCTGTAACAGTTGCTTTATCAGTTGGTAATCTGATCAATCCGGGTATCGGACTTGATATGAGTGCAATCAAGACAAGTGCGTCCACAGTTGAGACAATGGAAGCAACTTCCCTGACAGATACAATCCTAAATATCATTCCGGACAACCCGATCAATTCCCTGGCAAGTGGAACAATGCTTCAGGTTATCGTATTTGCGCTGATCATTGGTGTTATCCTTGCGAAGATGGGTGAACGTGCAGAGACAGTTGCGAACTTCTTCAGCCAGTTTAATGACATTATGATGGAAATGACAATGATGATCATGAGCCTTGCACCAATCGGTGTATTCTGCCTGATCAGCCGTACTTTTGCTACAATCGGATTCAGTGCATTTATTCCGCTGGCAAAATACATGATCGCAGTACTTTTGGCACTTGCGATCCAGTGTCTGGGAGTATATCAGATTCTGTTAAAGATTTTCACAGGACTGAACCCGATCCGCTTCATCAAGAAATTCTTCCCGGTTATGGCATTTGCATTCTCTACAGCGACATCAAATGCGACAATCCCGCTTTCTATTGAAACACTTTCTAAGAAAGTCGGAGTTTCCAAGAAGATTTCTTCCTTTACGATTCCGCTTGGAGCAACAATCAACATGGATGGTACTTCCATCATGCAGGGTGTTGCAGTTGTGTTCGCAGCACAGGCGTTTGGAATCCATTTGAGCATGGCAGACTATATTACAGTTATCGGAACAGCAACACTGGCATCTGTCGGAACAGCCGGAGTACCAAGTGTTGGTCTGGTTACACTGACAATGGTATTTAACTCTGTCGGACTTCCGGTTGAGGCAATCGGTCTGATCATGGGTATTGACCGTATCCTTGATATGACAAGAACAGCTGTTAATATCACAGGTGATGCTGTATGTACAACAATCGTTGCACATCAGAATAAAGCTCTGGATAAGAAAGTCTTTTATGAGACAGAGTAAAAGTGAATAGATAGTATATGCACTGTCTATGGTATAGAATGATATAAGAGAAACCCCTGGTTTACGTCTGGAATGATGTGAAACGGGGGTTTTACTTTGGACAGAAGTGGATTGAGGGGTGGCTTGGAGAGTGATACAATTGGTGGTTTTAATGGCATGATTGCAAGGCAGTTACCAGTGACAGTGCAGAGGATTATGGTATTAGATTTATCAAATGAATTGTTCGCAAAGTCGAAGTTATCATTTGCGAATATCATTGAAGAAAAATAAACAGTATGATACAATAATATGGATTGGAAGTTAAAGAACATAGGAAGAAAAATAACTTCTCCAAGAGTTGTGAGAATTGAACATTGCAGGCCGAGACATCCACAGGATGAGCAGGAACATGATAAAAAGGCAACGCTGGATTTTAAATGGATGCTTGGCGTGTGCTATGGAAACAGTTTGGTGCGAGGCGTGAAGCCAGAAGATAAAACCTGTGATGCACACAGGGGCAATACAGAGCTTACAGTGAACCCGTTTGATGAATTGTCAATTGTCTGTCAGAAAGATTAAGTATGGCGACTTTGTATGCCAGATGCTTGAACTGCAGGGGTATCTGGATGAAAAGCTGAGAAGGTATGAAAAGCCAAGGACGGTAGACAGCTTTTTACTGTCAGAAGTGAAATAGAAAAGAGGGGTAGCATGGAAGAAACAAATTTGAAGCAAGTGCTGAAAGAATGCAATAAGTCTGCAAAGACTGGATACAAAATCGCTTCAGCACAAGAGAAAAATTTGAATAGAGCTCTGGCTTCAGCACAGGAAAAAGTCCAAAGCACTATTATAGATTTCAATAGTTCTCCGTGTTACGCACCGGAGGCGACGGAACTATTAGAGGTACAACTGGTAGAAATCAGAGACGCGTTTAATCGGCTTTCGTTTGCATTCAAAGAGGACTTGCAGAATCTACGAGAGAATTTGTCACAATTTTCGATTACACTCTTTGGGCGGACTATGGCTGGAAAGTCTACGCTGATGGAAATTCTGACTGAAGGGGATGGATCCTCAATTGGAAAGGGATCGCAACGCACAACCAGGGATGTTCGGAAGTACACGTGGAATGGTCTGGAAATAACAGATGTACCTGGCATAGGAGCCTTTGAAGGTGAAGATGACGAACAGATTGCTTTTGAAGCAGCCAAGACTGCGGATTTGATTTTGTTTCTGATTACAGATGACGCCCCGCAAGTAGCAGAAGCAGAATACTTCAGTAGAATAGTGAACCTTGGAAAGCCCATCATTTGTATTATGAATGTCAAAGTCTCTATCGCAGAAGACAAGAGCTTGAAGTTGGCTCTTAGAGACGTGAATAAGCGCTTTGATATGGAACGGCTGGACAAAATCAGGAATCAATTTTTGCTGTTTTCAGAACAGTTTGGCCAGACATGGAGTCATATTCCGTTTGTATATGTTCATCTTAAATCTGCATATGCAGCATTGAAGGCTGAGGATCCGGAAAAAAGAAAAAGCTTTCATGAAGTTAGCAGGATTGATTACCTGAAAAGCCGGATCGTGGATCAGGTCAGAACAAAAGGTGAGTTCTATAGAATTAAGACCTTCATCGATATTATTTCAAATCCGATTCTTGAATCGATGGAGAACCTTTTGGAACAAAGTCAGATAAATAGTGTCCAGGGACGAACCATCCTTGCCAAGAAGCGGCAGCTAGGGAATTGGAAGGACGTATTTTATCGAGACGGCAAGGCCCAGATTAAATCGCTGATTGTAAAGATAAAGAGTGAGCTTAACGGGGAGATTGCTTCTTTTTCCGAAGATCACTTTGATGACAAGAATGCAGATAAGGCGTGGAATAAGCTGCTTAAATCACGAAAGGTAGAAGTAAGATGTCAGGAACTTCTTGAAGATCTTGAGGCTAAAAGCAACGATAAACTGAAAGAGATTTCCAGAGAGATTACGAATGAATTGAAGTACGCTACATCCTTTGAAGGTGACAAATCTCTCCGGATGCATAAGATTATCGACGGAAAAAAACTGTGGGATTGGTCTTCAATAGTTTTAGGCGGTGTATTATCCATAGCAGCAGGTATTGCTTATCTGTTTGGTGGTGCAGCGGCAGGTCCTTTAGGGTGGGTGACGTTAGCTGTATCCGTTATAGGTGTCGGTGGATCATTTTTATTCAAAAGCCGTGATAAAAAGGAGTTTGAGGCTAGAACACATCTTGAAAAGAAGCTTCGAGAAAATGTTTCACAGATATGCGATACTCTTGAAAAGCAGATGAACAAGAATCTGGATTCCTTGGTATCTGTCAGAATCGAAGGCTTGATGTCAGAGATGGACAAGATTAATTCCGTCATATTTCGTTTGGCTGATACACAGAAAGGATTGGCATGGGGGCTGAATAATCATATGCTTGAACTTAACAATCAGATTTTGACAGAAGCGACACGTCTTATCGGCGCTGAAGGACTTCAGTATCACATACAGTCTGTTGCAAGGATCCCCGGAAATACAAGTTTGATCCTGCTCAATGATGGGACAGTATTCCCTAAAGCTCAAAAGGATGGGCTGTATAAACTGATGGCAGAAAGAATAGGTTTTGTTTATGATTCAGATAATAAGCGGGTTCTTATATCCAGAGTTTTGGGAAGAGAAATAGATAGGAACCGGATCAATATAGAAGAGAAGATTGGTGTGGCACATGTTCCTCTTGGTGATGCTTCACCAACTATGAAAAACAGAGTCCGTTTGGCACAACAGTTTTCAAGACTGTTAATAATGAATGAGTGAGGTGAAGACTATGCTTAAGATTGTTGGATTTGCTCAAAGAATCGTAGAGTTGAAAGAGAAGGCAAGGGCGGCCTTATTATCTGCAGGAGTAGATTTACAGATTCGGGACGATAAATCTGCTGCTATCAGGCTTGTGTTTGCCGGCCAGTATAGTGCGGGTAAGTCATCTATTTTAAAGATGCTTACAGGAAGAACCGATATTGCTATTGGTGCAGATATAACCACACAGCAAGCCCATACTTATGATTGGAACGGCATTGAGGTGGTGGATACACCAGGTATACATACTCAGCTGAGACCTGATCATGATGAAATATCTTATGACGCGATAGCTTCAGCAGATATGTTGGTATTTGTTGTTACCAATGAGCTTTTTGATTCTTATATGGCTGCGCATTTCAGAAAGCTGGCGATTGATAAGGATAAAGCCAATGAAATGATTCTTGTTGTAAACAAGATGGACAGAACAGCAGAGGGGAATACTGGGGAACAGCAGGATGTTATACGAGAGGATTTGAAAAAAGTTCTGGAGCCATACACTCCAGAGCAACTTAATCTTTCATTCCTAGATGCCGAATCTTATCTTGAAAGTGTTGAAGAAAGAGCTGAGGACCCTGAACTAGCTGATGAGCTTGCTGCTCGTAGTGGATATGCTCAGTTTATTGAAACACTGAACCATTTTGTTGAAGAAAAGAGTATACCGTCAAAACTTACTACAGAATTGTACGTTATAGATGATCGGTTGGAAAAGGCTATTAAAGATTTGCAACCAAAATCATCTGACGCGGACATCGATGCTCTTGAAGAGAACTTTATGCAGCAAAGACACTTGCTCATTGAGGCGAGAGGACGCATGCAGCAGGAAGTAAAGGATATATACACCATGGCTGCATCTCAGATTCGTGATATAGGACTTGATGCTGCTAATCTTTTGGTAGAGGGATGTAAGCAGGATGAAGTCGAGGATGAACTTCAGAAGTCAATTAGAAAAGCTGAGGATATCATTGAAAAGTGCCAGTCGGATGCCATTGAGGTAATCGATTCACGTTTGAATGAGATGGGGCAGCAACTTGAAGTAATTGAAAATTCTGAGTTCTCACGGGAGTTAAAATCAAGACTCTCTGGAAAATTTGAAGGACTTCCTGAGGGAATACAGAAAATAATTGCAAATGCCGGTCCGGGTTTCCAGAAGGCAGGACAGGCTGTATTAAATAATGCTTATAAAGCTGGAACCCAAGGCGGCTTAAAACTCACCAACTTCTCTGGGAGCACAATTCATCAGATGGTTCTGAAAGTTGGACATAGGATCGGCTTTAAGTTTAAGCCATGGCAGGCAATTAAGATAACAAAGGGAATTGCCATTGGAGGCCAGGTGCTTAGTGCATTAGGTGTTGGTCTTTCTGTATTCATGCAGGTAAAAGTTGATCAGGACGCGGAAAGAATCAGAGAAGATTTAAAGAATAATCGTCAGAATATCCGCAGCCAGTTTAATGTGGCAGCAAACGAACTGGAAGATTACGCAAGACAGTATATTAAAGATAACGTGAATTGTCCTTTAGAGACAACCATCGCGACGATAGATGGCAACATTCAGGAAATCAGAGATACACGATCAAACAGAAGTGTAGCGTGTCGTCAGCTTGAAGATCTCCAGAAAGAATGCAGAATGCTTATTCGGGATATTCATTCTGAAAACGAAGCAGTATAAAGAAGAAGCGGTCTCCGGCGATGAACCGGGAGCCGCTATTTTCATGTCAGTCTTTCTTATAAAACTGTGTTTTGTAGCCACCGTCCGATCTGGTAACGTTTTTGTACAGAGTCATAACTGACTTTACTGAGCCGAAGTTCTATGACTCCAAACCATTAAATTCAGGAGGAAGCAGTACATGAATAAGAATGCGATAAGGAAATTTGCTATAGAAGCAAGAAAAAAACTGAGCGATTCGGTTGCAGATAAAGCAGGTATGCTCGGTATTACAGAAAAATCCTGTAGTGAACCAATCACGAAAAGACTAGATTTAAAATATATTAAACGACAGCAGGAACAGAAGTGACACTGAATAAAAGACAGTGTGAACAAAGAAGAAGACTGGTTCTCAGATTGAATCCTGTGGATTTGAGTATGTCGTAGAAGAAGTGGCCTATACCTGGTTTAATGAAAATTCTAATCCCCCAGCTATGCTGGGGAGAATGAAGTAAGCAGGAGCGTGTAGGATATTAATAAAAGGCCTCCTATGCTAAAATGAGAATGGTGTTGCAAGCCAAACTCAAAATTTAGTATAGGAGGCGGTCCAAGATGGATAATAAGAGTTTATCACTTGTACGTTTCAATTTAATAATATACGTATATTTCTATAAATATATAGCATTGGTTGAATCATTGGAATATATTTACACTATATTTAGTTGTTGGTATTTCTATAGGGTAGGAAAGATATAGCTCTTTCAACATATGGAAAAATAGAATATAAAGAATGGAGTTCATCTATTAAAAAAGTCTGTCTACCTCGAAAGCCTTGAAAATACTGGGGGAAACGGCATTTCAACCTAAA
>OKTS01000472.1_pt1 | contig 20762 bp, 19 predicted proteins | sample 1606331 | NCBI WGS metagenome assembly OKTS01 (sample SAMEA3879564, study PRJEB24766) | human gut metagenome | biome: human-associated habitat; feature: feces | place: USA | collected 1985/1987 | reverse complement strand
CTCTGCCTGACGCTGGCCCTGTGCGTGTCCGGCAGCACCGCCGCGCTGGCCGAGGCTCCCGCCGCCACGCCCGCCCCTCAGGACGAACGTGTCATCACCGATGTAAGCCCCCTTGAGGATCAGATCCGCAACATCGTCGGCTTTACCACCAGCACCGGCGGCCCCTACGATTTTGAGCAGGCCGACCATAAATCTGCCATGCAGGCCTACGGTGCAGAACCCGCCGAGGGTGCCGTGGCCCTGCTGCGCGTCTACGCCCGGGCCGAGGACCGGGGCGATGCCTCCATCAATTCCAGCGGCCACTCCTTCCTCTCGGTGCGGAACGTTTCGGACCACGACATCGAGGTGGGCGGCCTGCGGATCGCGCCCGACACCGAGATGACCTTCAGCCCCCGCGGCAACCGCTGGGAGCACACCGGCATCTGGTACAATCTGGAGGGCTACTACAAGCGCTATCTGGCCGATTCCTACTACCAGAACATCTATGCTGTCCAGACCTCGCTGGATCAGGGCCAGCTGGACGTGGTCAACCGCAACCTTGCCAAATCTGACCACTGGTCGGCCTACTTCAACTGCGCCGCCTTTACCGAGAGCATGTGGAACGCTGTCTGCGCCGACACCCTTTCCGCCGGGCAGCCCTACACCCCGGAGAACCTGCGGAACGACATTCTGGCCAAGTACGGCGATCTGGCCGCGTACAACCCTCAGGTTCCCTACGACTACATCGTATATTACGGCTCCAGCCTGACCCCCAGCAAAGAGTTTGCCTGATTTTCTGATTTGTTGGATACAACATCTTGATTTTCACGTCATTCCGCGCTATCATGGGTGTGTTTGAATCCACGCGCCAAGGGAGGACACCATGACAGACGCATCGACCACATCAAGACCGCTGTTCAACCGTCAACAGCTCATTTCACTTTTCCTGCCGCTGGTGGCAGAGCAGGCCCTCAGCATCTCCATCGGTCTGGCGGACACCCTGATGGTCTCCTCGGTGGGCGAAGCCGCCGTTTCGGGCGTGAGCCTGGTGGACTCCTTCAACGTGCTGATGATCCAGCTGCTCAGCGCACTGGCCACCGGCGGCGCGGTGGTCGCCAGCCAGTACATCGGCCACCGGGAGCCCAAACGGGCCAAGGCCAGCGCCGCACAGATCATGTTCATTATGATCACGCTCAGTGTGGTCACCGCTGTCATCGTGGCGGTGGGGCGGCACGCCATCCTGCGGGGCATCTTCGGCTCCATTGACGCGGATGTGATGCGCTACGCTGAGACCTATTTTCTGCTCTCGGCCCTGAGCTATCCTTTTATTGGCGTGTACAATGCCGGTGCGGCTCTGTTCCGCGCCCAGGGCAACAGTAAGATCAGTATGCTTTCCAGCCTGGTGATGAACGTGGTGAACATTGGCGGCAACGCCATCCTGATCTACAGGTTCGGCATGGGCGTGATGGGTGCGGCCACCGCCAGCCTCGTGAGCCGGATGATCGCCTGCTTCACCGTGATGTTCCTGCTGCAGAAGCCGGACTGTGCGCTGCGCATCGACCACCTCGCCGACCTGAAGCCTGACCTCGACCTCATCAAGCGCATCCTGAAAGTCGGCATTCCCGCCGGCATCGAGAACGGCATGTTCCAGATCGGCAAGCTGTCGGTCTCCAGCCTGACCAGCACGCTGGGCACCGCCGCCATTGCCGCAAACGCCGTGGCAGGCAACATCTCCAGCTTCCTGAACGTGCCCGCCTCCGCCGTGGGCATCGGTGCGCTGACCGTTGTGGGCCAGTGTCTGGGTGCCGGGGAAAAGGTGCAGGCCAAGCGCTATTCCCGCCTGCTGCTCCTGACCGCCTACGCCGGGGACTGGGTGATGAATCTTTCCGGCCTGTTCTTCCTGAACAAGCTGGCGCTCTCCTGGTTCAACCTCTCACCGGAGGCCTACGGCATGGCACTGGAGCTGATGGTCTGGTTCAACGTTGTGTCGCTGATCCTGTGGCCCTCCAGCTTCACCCTGCCCAACATCCTGCGCGCCGCCGGAGATGCCGCCTTTACCATGACGGTCAGCGTCATCTCCATGTGGGTGTTCCGAGTGGCCTTCTGCTACCTGATGGTGCTCAAGTTCCACTGCGGCCTGCTGTTCATCTGGATGGGCATGTTCCTGGATTGGGCCATGCGCTCGCTGTTCTTCTGCGTCCGCTTTGTCCGCGGCAGGTGGATGGAACAAAAGGTGATCTGAACGTTCGTGTTTTTATTTTCAGCTGCCGTATCAATATGCGGCGGCTTTTTTGTCTTTATTGAACATTTTCCACTGTCAACATTCCATCAAATATGTTATAATACTTACGACACTTTTTTAGCAGGAGTATACTGTGAAAGACACTCGAAAATCTATTTCTCTTTTTTCCGGTGCGATGGGGTTAGACCTCGGCCTACAGCAAGCAGGTATCGATATTCAAATCGGACAAGATTTCAACACCGCATGTGTAAATACCATGCAAGCAAACGGCCACAAGGCTCTTTTAGGGGACATTTGCAAGATCGAACCTGAAGAATTATTATCTGCCGCCGGTCTCACATTTGGAGAACCTTTTCTTATTTGTGGCGGCCCTCCTTGTCAGCCATTTTCTACTGCTGGAAAGCGACTTGGCATCAATGACCCTCGTGGCAGTCTTTTCCGTGAATACGTTCGTATGATCGATGTCATTCGTCCCCGTTTTTTTATAATGGAAAATGTAAAAGGCCTGATGAGTTCTCCCCTAAAAGATGAAAACGGAAAAAATACCGACGGAAAAGTTCTTGATATTATCCTCGAAGAATTTTCTCGGCTAAATTATAAAACGGTTTACGGCGTTTTGGATTCCGTCAATTACGGTGTCCCCCAATTTCGGGAACGTTTTGTTATGATTGGTAGTCGTGATAATGAGGATATTTTCTTGCCCATCCCAACACACTTTCAAATGCATCAAGACCCGTCTTATCGATGGGCTACACTGAACGATTGTATAAAAGACTTGGAAGATTTTCCCGGCGATTGCGCCGATTTCAGTCCCGCCCGGCTCAAATTCTTGAAAATGATTCCCGAAGGCGGCAATTGGAGAAGCCTCCCTCCCGAAATCAGAAAGGAAGCAATGGGAGGAGCGTACGAATCTGGTGGTGGTAAAGTCGGTTTCTATCGGCGGCTTTCTTATTCACAGCCTTCCCCTACCGTCGTAACCAGCCCTATACAAAAAGCAACTATGATGTGTCATCCGACCAAAGATCGACCATTAAGTGTTGCCGAGTATGCTCGCATACAGCAGTTCCCTGATGATTGGAAATTTACTGGCACACTTATCGACAAGTATCGTCAGATCGGAAACGCTGTCCCCGTTGGTTTAGCAAAAGCTATCGGCCAAGCCCTTGTTGCTACAGCGGAAAACAACGCTATTATTCAGGTCAAGCGTATCCGTGGTACTGCAATCCACGAAAAAATTCAAGAGGCCATCCGCCTAGGAGGAAATGCTTATGTCGACACTGACTCCCCTGAACAATTCTTATGATGAAGCTCAAGTTCTCGCTGCCGTTTCTGTTGCTTTAACCAATTTTTACACCTCTCTGACCCAAAAACTCGATGAAGTCAACCTCACAAAAATTCTGAAACGAAAAAATCCTTATTTATATCGCGCAAAAGGAATTAACAACGCTGTACAGGTCGTAGATAGCATTCTGTCTGCCTATGTTTCTTCCAGTGAGGAAACGATCTTTGGAAACACTTTCTTTGAACCCATTGCTATTGTAGTCTCTGGTGGACAAAAAGCGGTTACAGAAGGTGTCGATATTACTGTTGACAAGGACAATACTATTTATAGCATCGCAGTCAAAAGCGGTACTTCGGTCTTTAATGCCGACAGCCGAAAGCGACAGGAACAGAATTTCCAATCTGCTCAAAAACGCGCACAGCAAGCGCATCGTGCTTTTATTCCTGTCGTAGGTTATGGTTATGGCAAAAAGAAAGTCTCCGTCCAGAACGAAAAATTCTACAAAGAACTCGCAGGTAAGGATTTTTGGGAATGGCTTACCGGCGATGCCTCGTTCTATACAAAGATCATCGATTACATGGGAGATCGTCCAGATGAGTTTGCTGCTTCATTTGAAGATGCCTATAATAAAGCTCGAAATCGCCTTGTGAGGGATTTTACCCTGAAATTTTGCAAGGAGGATGGCTCCATTGATTGGACAAAATTGATTGAAGCCAATAGCGGCGATTGATTTTTACTGCTGTGCAAATTCTGCGCAGCAGTTTTCTTTTTTGTGCAGGAAACCCGCATCCTGTCTCGTATCAATAGGCAGAAGCTTCTCTCCCCTGCATCCGCTTCCCCAAAGCATACCAAATTCCGCGCGGATGTGTTCACGATTTTGTCAGCTTTTTGTCTTGTTTTCTTCGTCTTTGCGCGGTATAATCATACGCTGCAAAGAACTTTAGGCGGGGCTGCGGCCCCCATTCCAGAAAAGGAAGTGTGTTCCATGCGCAACTGGTTTTCCCGCCATCCCGTTTCGTTCATGGCATTTTATCTCCTGTTTTACCTTTCGGCGTTCCATTGGCTCGAAGTCCATATTGCCGTGCCCGATGTTCTGGTGCACTGCCATCTGGATGACCTGATCCCTTTTTGCAAATATGCCATCGTGCCCTACTTTGCGTGGTTCTTGTGGATCCCGTTCACCCTGTTCTACCTGCTGTGGAAAGCGCCCCGGGCCGACTTCTGGCGGCTCTGCCTGCCCCTGTTTGCGGGCATGACCATTGCGCTGGCCTGCTATGTCATCCTGCCCACCGGGCTGGATCTGCGGCCCTACCGGGTGTACGGCAGCGACATCTTTGCTCAGGCCGTGCGGATGCTCTATGCCACCGACACGCCCCTCAACGTCTGCCCCTCCATCCATGTGTTCAACTCTGTCACCCTGATGATGGCCTATTACCGCAGCCGCATCTTTGAAACGCCGGGCCGCCGCTGGATGCGGCCTGCCTCCGCCGTGCTCTGCGTTTCCATCATTGCATCCACAGTCCTGCTCAAGCAGCACAGCTGCATTGATGTATTGCTGGGCATCCTGCTGGCCATGGCGCTGGATACGGCCATGACCGCACTGGAACGCAGCGAGAGCCGGATCCCCCAGCGGCTCTGAATCTGCATTGAAAAACACCCATGCCGGCGCTGGCATGGGTGTTTTGCATTTTGGGGCATTACGGAGCCGGGGCAGTGAACTCTTTCAGGTGCGCTGTATCCAGCTCTTCGGCATCTTTGGCCGCTGATGTATAGGAAATTTTCAGATATTTCAGGGCCGTATCGTTTGCCAGCAGTTTTTTGCAGGTTTCCGTATCAAACGTGATGTTGTTGGTCAGATCCAGCCAGATCAGCTGCGGCATCTGGGTCAGGGGAGTATAATCCATGTCCTTGTAGGCTTCCTGTGCACCCTGAGAGAGAGACATACTCAGATACTGCACACTGCTCTCCGCCAGCGGGGCAAAGCTGTCGATCTCCGGCCCTTGGCACAGCTGCAGAAAGCTCAGATTTTCCATCTGCTTCAGCGGTTCCAGCGAACCGATCCGGGTCACGTCCAGTCTCAGGACCCGCAAGTCAGCTCCGGCCAGCTGGGTCAGATCGACCTCACTGCCGGTGATCCACAGCATCTTCAGCGACTTCATCTGCGCCAGCGCCGAAAGGTCGGAGACATTGGAATCCGCCCGGATCCCGTCACTGCCATACTTCAGCTCTACCACGGAATCCAGCTTTGCAAAGGTCGGGAATACGCTGCTCTCCACACTGGGCACACTCAAAAGCATCAGATTTTTGCATTCCTCCAGACCTGTCAGATCTGTAATGGGTGGGGCTCCCCTTCTATTATTGACCGACAATACCTGCAAGCTGTCAAAATGCCGCAGGTCTGCCAGAGAGGTCACCGGATCATACGTTCCCTCTACGCTGACTGCGCAGGCTGCCAGCTGCTCATTGCTGTTGACGTTTCTTCCAATGTCCACCCCATCCGGTGCATCTTTGACGATGAGATCCCCTACGCCGGTTCCGGAATTTATCGAGACCCGCTGATAATCCCAGACATCGCTGTGATAGATATCTCCCTTCGGGCGGTCAAGCCATTTCCGGACGTGCTTTTCCATCACAGGGTCCTGCCACTCAATGACATAATCCTCCCCATGCTCGGCGTGACTGGCCGGAACCGTAAGTGTCGTCTGCTGAACGAAAACATCCTGCATTTCCGAACGGAAAGGTCCCGGTCCCAGATTCAAAGAGCTTGCACATGCGCTGAACAAAAGCATTGCACAAATCAACAAACTCGACGCTTTTAACATTTTACGCATAACAGGCTCCTTTCTGTTTCAGCAAAATCTCTAGTTATATTCTACCATAGATTGTTTTTTTGTAAAGAAAAAACCCACGATCTTTGCACAGGCATGGCAAAAATCGTGGGTTTGCTTAAAACAGATTTTCCGGCAGGCAGATATCCTGCTTTGGCACCTTGTCCCAGGAAAAGTCCGGGATCAGGCTTTCCGGGGTGCGGGGAGCCGGTTCAGGTTGGAGACCATAGGCAAAGGCAAGCCTGCCCACGATCTCTTCCGCCGTATACTTTGCCCGCAGGTTTTCCAGGCTCTGGTCCCCGTCCCGTTTGGACAGGCGGCGGCCATCGGGAGCCAGCAGGAGCGGGCAATGGGCAAACTTTGGGGCGGGCAGGCCCAGCAGACGGTAAAGATAAAGCTGCCGGGCGGTGGAAGAGAGCAGGTCCGCGCCCCGTACCACCTCCGTCACGCCCATGCGGGCATCGTCCACCACCACAGCCAGCTGGTAGGCAAACACGCCATCGGCGCGGCGGAGGTAGAAATCCCCGCAGTCGCGGAGCAGGTTCTCGGTGTGGGGGCCCATACAGCCATCGGTGAAGGTGATGTCCTCATCGGGCACCATGAGACGGTAGGCCGGGGCCTTCTTTTTGCGCTTTTCGGCGATCTGCTCCGCCGTCAGGCCCCGGCAGGTGCCGGGATAGATCACATTGCCGTCGGAGGTGTGGGGTGCGCTGGCGGCATGGAGCTGGGCACGGGAGCAGAAGCAGGGGTAAACAAGGCCCTGTGCTTCCAGTTTGTTATAGCTCTCGGTGTAGATGGCGGCGCACTCGCTCTGGTAATAGGGGCCGTTGGGGCCGCCGTGGCTGCCGCCCTCGTCCCAGACAAGGCCCAGCCAGCGCAGGTCCTCTTCCAGTGCGTCGGCATATTTGCGGGGGCAGCGCTCGGCATCCAGATCCTCAACGCGCAGAACGATGCGCCCGCCCTGACTTCTGGCGCTGAGCCAGGCCAGCAGGCTGCAGGCCAGATTGCCCAGATGCAGCCGCCCGCTGGGGCTGGGGGCAAAGCGCCCGGTCACAGCGCTCACAGGCCCAGCTTCCACTCGCCGTCCACAGGCTGGGAGATGGGCGTGTTATAGAACTCGGCCACGGCCTTTGCCATGTACTCGGCATCCTTGCAGCTGGCGGTCTCCATTGCGGAATGCATGGCCAGCTGTGCCAGACCGATATCCACCATGGGGATCAGGATCTGGTGGCCCAGCAGGTTGCCCAGCGTGGAGCCGCCGGGAACATCCGCGCGGTTTGCGGCCACCTGCACCGGCACACCGGCCTTTTTGCAGATCTCGGCAAAGGCAGCGCCGGTAAAGCCGCTGGTGGTGTAGGTCTGGCGGGCATTGTACTTCAGCAGCACACCGCCGCCCATGACCGCCACGTTGGCGGGATCGCTCTTTTCGGGGTGGTTGGGGTGGGTGGCGTGGCCATTGTCGGCGCTCAGCAGCAGGCTGTTGGTGCAGGCACGGATGCTCTGCTCCCGGGTGACCCCCAGCTTTTCCTCAATGCGGGCCAGCACATTGGCCATCAGGGTGCCCTGTGCGCCCTGCCGGCTGGAGGAGCCCACCTCCTCGTTGTCGAACATGACCCACATATCGCCCCGGCCTTCCTCCTCGCCGCGGCCCTGCAGGAAGCCCCACAGGGTGGTGTAGGCGCATTCCAGGTCATCGATGCGGCCGATCGGACTGATTACGGCTGCCGTACCGCATGCACCGGCTTCTTCGAAGGTTTCCAGTTCCTCTTCCGGCACCGGACGACGTTCTACCTTCATTCCCATATCCTCTGCCAGCTGCATCAGACTGCGGTTGGTAATGGACGGAAGAATTGACGATGAAAGCGGAGTGATGTAAGTATTATTCTTAATACCGAAGAAATTGGCAGCACCGCATTCGTCGATGTATTTCTTTTCCTTGGCATCCAGGTAGAACTCACTGGCATATCCGGCATCGTGAGCCATCTTGTTGGCACGCAGGCTGGCAGCATAGTTTCCACCCACCTTGTAAGTACCTGTACCCAATGGGGCCGCACGGTCGAACTGACGGATAATCACATACGGATTGGTTGCGAAACCACCCTTGAAGTAAGGACCAACCGGAGTGACAAATATCACAAACAAGTATTCATTTGCCGGACGTACTCCTACCTGAGCCCCTGTACCGATCAGCAAAGGACGTATATAAAGGGATGCACCGCTTTCATAAGGAGGAATGAAACGTTCGTTGGCCTTTACCACCTTACGCACTGCCTCGCAGAACATTTCGGTCGGCAACTCCGGCATCAGGATTCCCCGGCAGGTACTCTGCAGACGTTCCGCATTGGCTTCCGGACGGAACACACGGATTTTGCCGTCTTTACCGCGATACGCTTTCAAGCCTTCGAAAGCCTCCTGGCCATAGTGAAGACAAGTAGCCGCCATATGAATATTCAAGGTTTCTTCTGAACAAAGTTCCAGTTCTCCCCATTTTCCGTCGCGATAGTAACAACGTACATTATAATCTGTCTTAAGATATCCAAAAGACAAATTAGCCCAATCAATCTCTTTCATTTTAATATCTGATTAATAATATTTTTCTATTTCGTCTACACCAAACAAAAGTAAGACTTATATTTGCAACCACCAAGCAGTATTTCAGTTTTTTTCACAACCCTCGTCCGATTCCAGCATCTTTTTAATCTCCACATCTGCTTTATACAGTTTTTCCCGACAATACTTGATGAGCTTCTGCGCTTCCTTCAACTGGTTGCCCAGCTCGTCGATATCCAGTTCATTGCTTTCAATGCGGGCTACAATATTTTCCAGACGCTTCATTGCCTCTGAATAGGTTTCCTTTTTTGCTACAGCCATATCCTTATCAATTGTATTATAACACTTTACTTTTAAATTCTCCTTTATATACCTTCGTCACAAGTTCGTCTCCCGGAACCAGTTCCTGCGGGTCGGTCACCGCCTTTCCGTTCTTTAGCGTAATGCTGTATCCTTTGGCCAGCAAAACGTCTGGAGAAGAAGCCTTGACACGCTCTTCCAGCAAAGCCAGCCGATGCGACTCGCGCAACAGGCGGTTCTGAAGCACCGTAGCCATACGCGGTTCGACCTGCAAGCGGAATTCCTCGCGAATACGGCGGTTTTCCCAGGCTGACGCCATCCTTCCCGCCAGTTTCTCCTGCCGGAAATGCTCCTGCTGCAAACGCATCTGCACACGCGCGGGAATCCGTGTCACCCAGGTATCGAGCATTTTTTTCTGACGCTCCAGCACCAAGGGCAACTGCTGATAGAAAAAGCGGATGCAGTCATCCAGTCTTTCGGCTGTTTCACGCATGTGCGAAATCAGAAACTCAGCGGCTGCCGTAGGAGTTTTCACACGGGTATGAGCCACCAGGTCGATGACCGTATCGTCGCGTTCATGGCCGATACCGGTAATCAGCGGCAACGGGAACTGGGCACAATGGGCTGCCAGTTCGTACGTATCAAAGCCTGACAAGTCGGAAGTGGCACCTCCACCACGTATGATGACCACCGCATCCCAGCAATCAGCCTCCTGATAAATCCGTTCCAGTGCCTGAATGACCGACTCCTCTACCCGGTCTCCCTGCATGACAGCCGGAAACAGTTTCGGATAGAAGACAAAACCGAAAGGATTGTTCATCAGCTGATTGCAGAAATCCCCGTATCCGGCAGCAGTAGCCGAAGAAATGACTGCGATACGCTGCACCAGTTCCGGCAACTGCAGTTCCTTGTTCAGCGACAGCACTCCCTCCTTCTCCAGCCGGTCCAGTATGTCCTTCCTGCGGCGTGCCATATCGCCCAGTGTATACGTAGGGTCAATATCTATCACCGTCAGCGAATATCCGTAGAGTTCATGAAAATCTACGGTCACCTTGACCAGCACCTTGATTCCGGAAGCAAAAGGCTGGCCGGTCTCACGCTCAAAATACGCTTTCAACTGCACGAATACCTGACTCCATATGATTCCCCGGGCCTTGGCTACCAACGAGTTCCCTTTCGGATCTTTCTGGATAAACTCCAGGTAGCAATGTCCGGAATAATTAGCCCTTACATCACTGAGTTCCGCCTGTATCCAGTATGCATCCGGCAGGCAGGCACGAATGCCTCTCCTCACCAGGGTATTCAGTTCGGCCAACGTCATCGAGTGTTCTTCCATAACCATTTTTTCTTTTAAATCATCCACGCAAAGATACGGAAAGTTTTTCCGAAACACAGAGATTTTCCGTACCTTTGCACACAGTAATTTCAATCGTAAAAAGAGTTTTATGTCACAACAAGGAAAAGCTACAGAATTAGGAACAGAGACAATCGGCAAACTATTGAGACAATATGCGATACCTGCAATCATCGCCATGACAGCCTCCTCGCTTTACAACATGGTAGACAGTATTTTTATCGGTCACGGTGTCGGTCCGATGGCCATCTCCGGTCTGGCCATTACCTTCCCGCTGATGAACCTCGCAGCGGCTTTCGGCTCACTGGTAGGCGTAGGTGCCTCTACCCTGATTTCGGTCAAACTGGGACAGAAAGATTATGCTACCGCCCAGCAGATTCTGGGAAATGTGGTGACATTGAACCTGATTATCGGAATCGGATTTACCATCGTGACCCTGCTGTTTCTGAATCCGATTCTCTATTTCTTCGGCGCCAGTGAGGCTACGTTGCCGTATGCACGCGACTACATGGTAACCATCCTGTTGGGTAACGTAGTCACCCACATGTTCCTGGGACTGAATGCCGTGCTCCGCTCCGCCGGACATCCGCAGCAAGCCATGATGGCCACCATCTTTACCGTCATCATCAATACCATCCTCGACCCGCTGTTCATTTACGGATTCAACATGGGTATACGGGGAGCTGCCGTAGCCACCATTCTGGCACAGGTTATTTCACTCTGCTGGCTCATCAAGCTGCTGAACAAGAAAAACGAAATCATTCATTTCCATAAAGGAATATACCGCTTGCGGAGAATATTGGTGGAAAACATCATCGGAATCGGACTGGCTCCATTCTTCATGAACCTGGCTTCGTGCATGATTGTCATCCTCATCAACAAGGGACTCAAGGAGTACGACGGTGACCTTGCCATCGGAGCATTCGGTATCGTCAACCGCATCGTGTTCCTGTTCGTGATGATTGTCATGGGACTGAACCAGGGAATGCAGCCTATCGCCGGTTATAATTTCGGAGCACGGCAGTATCATCGGGTAAACCAGGTACTCAAGCTGACCGTCATCATCGCTACCCTGGTTACAACCAGCGGTTTCCTTGCCGGCGAGCTCTTCCCCCACCTGGTGGTATCGGCCTTTACCAGCGACGAGACACTGATCAATATGGCTGCCCGCGGATTGCGTATCGTGGTAATGACTTACCCGATTATCGGCTTCCAGATGGTTACTTCCAACTTCTTCCAGAGTATCGGTATGGCCAAAAAGGCAATTATCCTTTCGCTGAGCCGTCAGGTACTGATTCTGATTCCTTGCCTGATCTTCCTCCCTATGTGCTGGGGAGTAGACGGTGTATGGTTCAGCATGCCTATCTCAGACTTTCTGGCCAGCCTGATTGCCGGAGTGATGCTGTACAACCAGTTCCAGCATTTCAAGCACAAAGCTACCCGTCAAACGGTCTGAAACCGTGCATATATGCGAAAATCAAAAAGGGTTTATTCCCTTTTTACTCGTTTTTTCCAGCTATTTTCCGTAAATCTGTATTAGGAATATATCTCTTTGAAATCAAGAGAGTTAGGAGAATTACCTCGTTTTGGGGTAATGAGTTGGCAACCGTCCTAATTGCCGTGGTCTGCATCGCTTTGCTTATTTGGGTAACTCTTTATGACCGCAAAAATATAAAACTAAATTGAGAAAACATTCCACTTGCATATAATTTATTAAAAAGGAATAAGTATCAAGAGGATATTTTGTCTTTATTGCCACTCTTATTTTATACCTTTGCAAAAAGAATATTTTTATGGAAAGCATTATCAGAAAGATAAGAACGTATTATCCGGTTTCGGATGAAGCATTAGAGGCATTGGTATGCCTTTTTAAGCGATGCGTATTTCCGGCAAAAACAATTATTATCCATGCCGGGAAACTGGATAGAAAGGTTTATTTCATTGAAAAAGGCATTACACGCTCTTATGTTTTGCACGGTGGAACACAAATAACGACATGGTTCTCTAAGGAAGGTGATGCCGCCTGTGGCTCATGGGATTTATACCGCCACAAAGCTGGCTTTGAATATGTGGAAACTTTAGAAGAAACTACAGCTTATTCCATATCAGTAGAACAATTGGATAAGTTGTATCGGTCGTACATGGACCTTGCAAACTGGATGCGGGTGTTGCAGCAAGAAAACTTCCTTCGCCTACAAGATATTCACATCCAGCGTTTGAACTGGTCTGCCCAAGAACGTTATGAATATTTGACCAAAGAATGTCCCGAACTCTTTCAAAGAGTGAAGTTGGGATATATAGCTTCGTTTCTGGGCATTACACAACAATCATTGAGCCGTATCAGAGCTAATAGGCGTTTTTTAACGTAGGGTAAACGAGAAATGATTTTTTGTTCCTATTTTTGCCTAATTAAATGACATGCAAAGATTATGGATAAACAAAAGCAGGAACATCAATGGCTGGAATGGGCAAAAGAGCTTCAGTTCATTGCGCAAGCGGGATTGACTTATACAAAAGACCCATTTGACAAGGAACGTTTTGAGCGTGTCCGGGAAATCGCAGCCGAGATAATGAGTTTACAGGGCAGGCTGCCTTTGGAACAAGTGAAAGATTTGTTTTGCAATGAAACAGGATTTCAGACCCCAAAACTCGATACCCGTGCGGCGATTTTCAAGGATAATAAGATTCTGTTGGTAAAGGAAAAAAATGGCACTTGGTCTATGCCGGGCGGATGGGTAGATGTCATGCAGACCATCCGGTCAAATACCGTCAAGGAAGTACGGGAGGAAGCTGGGTTGGATGTAGAAGCCATTCGCATCATCGCCTTGCAAGACCGGAACAAACGCAACCAACCTCCATACGCTTACAACGTGTGCAAGGTATTTGTACTCTGCAAGGTGTTGGGTGGGAACTTTGAACCGAATATGGAAACCGTGGAGAGCGGTTATTTCGGGATAGATGAACTACCGGTATTGGCTGAAGAAAAGAATAACAAGGAGCAAATAGCAATGTGCTTTTCAGCTTACCGGGATGAAAATTGGCAGGTAGAATTTGATTAAACGAAAGGGCTGATAAAATGAAAACGGAATACGAGAAATGTTTGGCGGGCGAACCTTTTATTGGAAGTAAAGACCCGAAAAATAATGGAAATGATTTTGCGCACAAGGCGGCTGTTGGCACAATTCAATGCTGCGGATTACGCCGACACGGAGCGTAAGCAAGCTCTGTTGCGTGAGATGTTCGGGCGCATGGGAAAAGGAGTGCATGTGGATATTGATTTCCATTGTGAATACGGGAAACATATTTTCATAGGCGACAAAGTGATTATCAACATGAATTGTACTTTCGTGGACAACAACCGCATTGATATTGGCAGCAATGTGTTGATTGCTCCCAATGTGCAGATATATACAGCCACCCATTCCACGAAAGTAAACGAACGCATGGTGCAGGATTGGTCTGAAGGCGAAGAAATATGCCGCACATACGCTCTGCCCGTCAGAGTAGAGGACGGTGTATGGATTGGCGGAGGTTCCGTCCTGTTGCCGGGAGTCACTATCGGCAGGAACAGTGTCATCGGAGCAGGCAGTGTAGTGACCCGTTCTATTCCTGAAAATTGTGTTGCGGTAGGAAACCCTTGCCGAGTGATAAAGCATTTGCAAGAGATGGTATAGAATAAGGGGAAGAAGAGTATGGCAAAAGCTATATTTTTAGATATTGACGGGACTTTATTGAGTTTTGAAACGCACAGCGTTCCTTGTTCTACAATCAAAGTATTAAAAGAAGCCGGTAGCTTAGGTTATAAAATTATAATAGCTACTGGACGTGCTTCAAAGAATATTCAAGAAATAGCAGAAGTCCCTTACGATGCTGTCATCGCCCTGAATGGGTCAGAATGTGTATTAAGAGACGGAACAATTGTTTCACAAAAGCAAATTTCCAGTGCAGACTTCTTAAAAGCATTGGCTCTTTCCGAGAAGTTTCATTTTCCAATGGCTTTGGAATTGAATGAAGGAGTTTTCGTGAACCGCTTGAATTCGACCGTAATAGATGCGGCAAAAATAGTAGAACATCCTGTTCCTAGTATCGTTGATTTAAAAGGATATTTTGAAAAGCATACATGTTGCCAGTTCTGCTTTTATCTGGATGCAGATACCGAAAAAGTTGTTATGTCCCAATTACCCAATCTTTCCGCTTCAAGGTGGCATCCTTATTTTGCTGACATAAATGTTAAAGGGGTGAATAAAGCAACAGGCATGGAAGATTTTGCCGCATATTTCGACTTGGATTTGTCCCAATCTTTAGCGTTTGGGGATGGAGGGAATGATATTCCTATGCTTCGTAGGGCCGGAATAGGTATTGCCATGGGAAACGCTTCAATGGCAGTAAAATCTGTTGCAAAGTATGTTACCGGAGCAGTGGATGATAATGGAATAGAAAAGGCTTTGAGGAATTTAAATATTTTAAGATAAAGATTCTATATGAATGATTAACGGGAGGGCAGCAAGCGGTTTTGGTCTGCCCAAAACACAAACTTGCTATCCTCCCGTTGGCATTGTTTATAATCCCATGCCCTTGCCTTTCCTGAGCGGCTCAACCGTCCTTTTAACGGATGAAAACAGCCTGCCAAACTGCTCTTTGAACCATTCGCCAATCAGTTGCCCGTTGATGGAAAGTGCAAGTTTAGACTTGTCTTTCGGGTCTTTCACCACTTGGAAACCAGCCCTTTCGGTCGTGAACTTCCGCTTGTGTTCCTCCGAATAGAGTTCGCCTTCATAGAACAACGGCTTGCCGCTGATGAGCGTGGCGGTCTGCCGTTCGTTGAAGCCGACTTTAAGGCAGAACTTCTCCATGTACACCAATTCTTGGAATAGCGGAAACCATTTCTTGGCTTTTTGGATGATGGATTTCAGGAATGACACTTCTTCTTGGTGTGCCGTTTCTTTATCTGCCATCTCCCTGCGGTGCTTGACTTGCAATTCCATAAGTTGGCGGTTATGTTCCTCTTGCTGCCGCTGCATCTGCTGTTGCAACAACTTGATGCTCTCATCACGGGCGGCGACCTCGCCTTGCAGGGTGCGGTTGTTGGCTTCCAGCTCTTTCAATTTACCACCGCCCAAAAGAGAACCGACCTTTGCCACGAATGCGGCTTTCGCTTCCGTCTTGGCAGCTTCCAGTTTCTCCGACTTGACTTCCTGCCTTACCTCGTCAAGCTGTTGCTCTGCCTGTTGCTGCTCTGTCTGTAACTGTTGCACATTGGCTTCAAGTTCACCCGTCTGTCGTTTCAAATCACGGTAGTATTGGGCGGTTGTCGTATGCCGTGCTTCCGAGCCACGCACACCACGTTGCAAGCCATATTTCTCCATTGCTTTTGCATAACTATCGTGATATGTTACCAGCTTCTCACGTGTCAATACATCGTCAGCACACAGACGCACGGTATTGGCTTTCTTGCGGTACGAGCGTTTACCATCCGTCTGCTTTTTCTTGGCTTTCCTTCGCTCTCCTGTTACTATTGGTACGACCGTGGCATGAATATGCGGTGTGTGCTCATCCATGTGCAGGACTGCCGAAACTGTATTTTCCTTGCCGAAGGTATAGTGCAGCCATTGCAGGTTGTCATCACACCATTCGTCAAGTCTGCCCTCGTCCTGTATTTTCATCATATCCTCGTGCGTACCCGAAAGCACGATTCTAATTGCCCGCACTTGGTCGGGGGTTATCTTACGTTTGATGCCTGCCGTACGGATACGGTGGCTTATCGCTTCGGTACGGTCGGACACTCCATCAGGGAACTCCACCAGTTCACGGTTGAGATGTGTACGTGTAGGGTCTGCGTTCTTGGGTATGGTCTTACGTTCTATGTGGTCGGATGCGCCCGTGTCAGCCGAGCCTTTCGCTTTGTTGATTTGAATGCTTATATATCCCATGCTTGTTTTTCGTTTTCAAGTTTGACAATTTGGTTTGTTGGTTTCCGTCCGCTGCGGTCATGCCGCATGGCAAACGGGGGTGTCCAGAGGGGTGTAACCCCGTTGGCTCATTGGGGCATTTTTAGCTGTGCTTGCACTGCGTAAAGAAAATGCCCTAATGAGCTATGGCTTTTCTGTTTCCAAAAGCCTGTGAGAGTACCTTCTTCATATAGCCTCCGTCAATGCGGGACTGGTTCACAATCTTGTAGAGAGTTGTACTTACGCGAATGAATTCTTCTTTTTTTTCCATATTCTTGATACAGGTTTTAGTGCTGCCTACATTCTGTCGGCAACGGGTTAAACATGGTTGCAAAGCTACGGAAGTGTCGGTAAAATCTTGATACGCAAATCTATGCAGAACGGCGCAAAATAGGTCATGCCAAAAGAAAATGTAGTATAAACGGGTGGCTCTTTCAGATAAAAGGAGATAAAAAAGCCCGAAGTCGTGGAATATGCACGTCTTCGGGGACTGGTTGTTGCAGAAAATTACAGATTGACTGACGCACTGATTTACGGATTTAATGACTTCATGTCGTCACTACGTCAGATTAAACCGTTAATCATCCAATTGTGGTCGATGCCGAGAAAGTGAAGCGTGAGGAACAGGCTTACCGGTCTATACCCGTCATCACGGACTTTACAGATGCCGGCGGCAACGACCGCATGAAGGAGATGAACTAGGATAACTACAACCGTATCCGTGCCGAGGTCCGGCAGATTGTCGCTGACGAGTTGCAGCGCATACAGTCCGACCCCGAACTGCAATACCTCTTGCAGAACAAATAGAAATATCATAGACGAAAAGAAAAATCCGTAATACGACTGGATATTCCAGACTGTATTACGGATTTTCCTTTTTTATAACGCGTATTTCTGATTCAGATTGACTGAAAAGCCTTCCATTTCTTAGGTATCTGTAAATCAAAGTTTGCCTTTCCAAGATGTACCACATCAGGTAAAAGACATTGCCTGAAACGAGTTTCATATTGTTTCATATGGATAGGCTTACCCATACCCATAGTAGCAAGATTACTGGAGTACTGGTAAGGAGGGAAATATACAAAAACCTTTTGACAAGCTTCTGTTGCAAGTTCGATAGCAGGTATCATGTCACTATCAGCTGATACTACAATGGATATATCACAATTCTTCTGATAGGCATCTGCTACAATCTGTGTAGCTATTCGTACATCAGTTTCCTTTTCCTCATGGGTATGAATAACATTTCCGCATTTGAAACAGGTTATAGATTTTTTCAGATACTTACCCAATATCAACTTGAATTTTGGATTTTCTCTATTGGCTTGAAAAAAGGCATTCTGGCGAAGACTTTGGTTTATATCATCAGGCTTTGCCGAAAAATACTTGACGGCAACAAGCTCCTGATTCGGGCGCATGAACATCTCGAACAACTTGACTATATCAAGCCAATAATATTTCTTCCATTTAGCATTGCTCTTCAGTCCGAAATAGAAATTGAATCCATCAATATAGACTATAACGCGTTGTTTTTGCTCCATATTCCAATTGTATATATAAAAAATAAGCCACCTTTTTAGGGGTGGCGAGCCTTAGTATTTTCCACCTAAGGGCGATATTGTATTGCAAAAGTACAATTTATATTTGATAATACAAATATAGTAGAAATTTTTTTTATTTTTTTCGTAATAAATCAAGGCGGACTTATCGCTTATTTTCTTGCTTCACCGCCTCTTCCGTTCCGCCTCCTCGTCCCGCATCATCCTGCGGTTCAGCCGTTCCGCCGCCCTGTCAAAGAAATACGTCCGGCTCTCGTTCTTCCGCCGCTTGATGTCCGCATAGGTATTGTAGTGGCTGAACATAAAAAGTTCACCCTAACATTCATACGGCATTCTGTTATTCATTGACACTAGCAGGACTTGTTTTTCTTTTCGTCGGCACAATCTTTCCAGCAGTGCATTGCGAACCGTTGCGGCACCTGACGTGTCAATGCGAAAAGCGAGTGCCACCATCATCGGCAAGGCATACATGTCCGCGTAATAGCCGTTGAGCAGCTTGATACGTTTTTCAGCTTCAAGAGGATTAAAATTTCCACACTTGTACACGGCACGAATGGCGGCACGGAGCGTCGGGGCGATTGCCCCGAACAGCTCCACCAGCTCCATTTCATTCATCCATATATTACCTGTATCGGATGGTATGGTAATTCTACCATAGCTGTCCGTTGTGATTATTTCCCGTTTCATATCCCAGCTATTTTCACGTTTCCGAATGATTTGCTCAGTTTGTCGCCCAGCATCGTGAGGTCATTATCCAATTTCTGCACGGTTATCTGTAGGCTCGGCAAACAACGCCTTTCCGCTTTACAGCGGTAGGTTTTCGCTTACCTGCCCCCGAACCGTACTTACACGTCTCCATGTATACGGCTCTCCATCTGTAACATCATCTTACTTGACACATCTCTGGATTTTTGCGTTACACTCCGCACATACAACCAAAGTCTTTCTGTGCATGTAGAGCATTTTGCGTTCCCAGTCATTTTTACCTTTTAACTCTTTGAGTGTGCGGACATGGTGCATTACCACTTCTCCGTGCTTGCCACATAGTTCGCACGTTTTTGTTGTAAGCCTTTCTATCAGACTCAACGATGGCGTCTTGAACATGTACGGCAGATTGTCACTTGGGGCTGTTTCACAATCCGTTTTGCGGGCATATCCCTCATTATAGAATACCCTGTACTTGGTTTCTCCTCCCTTGTTTACAAAAGGCACTGCAAAGAGATTGTCCTTGCGGTATCTTTCAATGACTTTTCTCACTGACATATTCAGCTTTTGAGCAAGAGTTTTGTACATGGAGAACTTCATAATACAGCCGAAAGAGCGTCCCAAAGCCGATGCATTGTTTGCTATTGAGTAATAGTTGTAGAACCCTCGTATTTCGGTATTAAACTGAGATACAATCTCGTGCGCTTCATTGTCAATCATATAAGTCCTGCCTTTTGACACCCATGTCTCCTTGCCGTGTTTGGTGACAACTTTCATGGCTTCGAGGCTGAGCAGCTTGTTCTTGATTACTTCTCTTGAAACGTGTAGTATCACATTCCCGTTGAAGTATCTGCGCACTGTTCCGTTACTGTTTCTCTTTGTGGCATAGTCTTTACGGACATATATTTCGTAACCCAAAAATTTTGCGCTGTCTTGTGCATTTGTAATCAAAGTCTTTTCCTGTGACATCTCCAGCCTTAACTTTTCCTGCATAAACTTAGTGATGTCAGCTTTGATTGTCTCACATTCGTTTTTCGTTCCGATAACTCCGATAAGGAAATCATCGGCATAGCGCACGTATTTCAACCTGCGAAAGTTTACATCCATATCATTGCCACTTGGCATTGTAAGTATCAGCTTCTGCTTTTCGTGCAGTTCTTCTACCATCCTTGTTCTTACGTTTACATCCTCTACTTCATTTATCCTACGTTTTAGGTAGTGTACTCTGCTGTTGAGTTTGCAAATATCCTTGTTGCGGCTTCTTGCTGTCCCTTTATTGAATTTGTTGGCATATTCATCCATGTACTTATCGAACTTGTCTAGGTATATGTTTGCCAAAATAGGGCTTATGATACCACCTTGCGGTGTCCCTGAATAAGTCTTGTTGAATTGCCACTCTTCCATGTATCCTGCATTGAGGAATTTCCGTATCAGACGAAGAAATCTGTCGTCTGCTATTCTGCCTTTCATTATTTCTATCAGCACATTATGGTCTATGTTGTCAAAGAAGCCTTTTATATCTCCCTCAATGAACCATTTTGCACCGTTGAAATTGTTTTGTAGACTTTTCAGTGCTGTGTGGCAGCTTCGGTTTGGTCTGAAACCGTGCGATGTCCACTCAAAGTGTCCCTCATATATGGCTTCAAGCACCATTCTTACTACCTCTTGAACCAATTTGTCTTCAAAAGACGGTATTCCTAGCGGACGCATCTTCCCATTCTTTTTCGGAATGTAAGTTCTCTTTGCAGGATTGGGACTATAAGTCTCATCCTTTATACTCTCTATGAGTTTGTTTATCCTATCAATGCTCATTTCATCCTCAGTTTTGCCATCTGTGCCGGGTGTCATGTTGCCCGGCTTTGCATACATACGTTGGTAGGCGACAAAGAACATCTGTTCATTGAATAGAATACGGTAAAGCCTTTCGTATTTATACTCGGGCTCATTGCTGTGTCCAGCTAAAATGTTTAATACTTGCTCTGGATTTCTCATACGTCTCTCACGTTTTCCGTTGT
>OKTS01000468.1_pt1 | contig 20914 bp, 13 predicted proteins | sample 1606331 | NCBI WGS metagenome assembly OKTS01 (sample SAMEA3879564, study PRJEB24766) | human gut metagenome | biome: human-associated habitat; feature: feces | place: USA | collected 1985/1987 | reverse complement strand
CATAATTATTTTCGTCCTGCGCAAAACTTGAAATGCCAGTTTGGCATCTCAAGTTCTGATACTCCTCTTTCGTGAGCTGAAAACGAAAATCTGGTCTCAAATTTTTTTGAAAATTTTTTGATTTTGGGTGAGAGTTTTTCCGATTTTTTGTACCTATATAAGTGAAGGGGTTTTTAAGCCGCATTTCAAAAAATCCAGAAGGGAGATTCAAACGATATGTACGATACCGCAAGACGGGTCGCATTCGTCAAGCAGCGGGTGCGGGAAAACACCCGCCGGGGGCAGCGGCGCGAGGCAATAAGCCTCTCCGCTTTCTGCCTGATGTTATTCACAGCACTTGCCGGGGCGGCGGACGCACTTATAGTGCAGGGGCAGACCGCCGCGTAGGGCATCCGGCTCAGAAACAGAGAAAACCAGAAAAAAGGCGGGGCGGACAAACCGAACCGACACGAACAGGAGAAGAAAAGCCAATGAAAAAACGAATACTTAGCATACTGCTCGTCTGCTGCATGGTGCTGACCATGCATCCGACAGCGGTGTTTGCAGCGGTGAGCGATTCGCTGGGCAACACACCCGAGGAAAATCAGGCGATTTTGGATCAGCTCTCCGCCCTGACTGGCGGTAGCAGCGACCAGGTGCTTTCCATGCTGAACGCTTTGGGGCTGCTGGATCAAGACGGCAATTTCAAGGTGGATCAAACCATCACGCTGGACGGTCAGGTGTTGACACTGGCGGCTGTCATGGAACTGCTGGAAAATCCCGCCACGGATCTCACCCGTATAGCCGACGTGGATGGGACTCCGGTGGCGCTGGGCGATTTGAAGACTATGATCCAAATCGAACAGGAGCTGCAGCGGATCAAGGACACCTATTTCTCCGGCAGGGAGTTTACCGGGGAAGCACTGGAGAATCTCAATAGCCTGATGGAGCAGCTGGAGCTGCAGGGCATCAGTTTGCAGTATTCCGCCTCTGCCACAGCGCCTGTGGGCGTTGAGACGGTGGATATGAACGGCATGATGAGCCAAACGCTGGGGGATCTCGCAACCAACAGCTGGAGCTCCGGGACTTTTACTGTATACGGCGGAAAACCGGTCGGCTTTTCCTACCGCATTCAAAAAGGCCAGCTCAGCGAGTATATCACCGGTGTGGAGGTCTCGATAGGCGAGACGAGTAAGGTCGTCGAGCAAAGCGACGGGTCCTACAAGCTGACCTATGAGGTAGACGGCTACAGTTTAGGTGATCAGAAAATCACTGTCAAAGTTACAACCAAAGGAAGTCCCCAAGCCTGGCACGATAATTCTTATTCCTATGGTGACCTGCTGGGGATGATTGAATTTTACGATGCGGAAAATCTGGTGTTCTATGACGGCGCCGGTTATGCCGACAACTGTCAGCTCAAGCTAAAAAAGACGGTTGACGTCCCCACAATACAAGCATCAATGGCCGCGCCGAACTATGAAAAAAAGCACGAGAATACAGACGTATTATATCAGGATATGTTGATTCCTTTGCTGGCAGATAAATACACTGTCGGCGGCGGTGCCGAAAATCCGGAGTTCGTTGCGCTAAGCAATACCATCGGAATTTTGGAGGGTGCCCGCAACTCGGTGCTTCCTGAGGACTCCTCCAAATTTTATCAGCCATACCAAATCGACGCCAGAATCGAGTTTGACTGGAGCAGAGACATAGCTGCCTATACTGGTCCTGCGCCGTATGGCAATTATAATTCTAAAACCCCTCAACCCTATGCCCCGTTCTATCTGACGGAGTACAAGCTCGATGGAACAGCTCTGCCGCTCAGCGGCGACAGTAAGAGAACGGAGGACTGTACGATTAACAAGGGCAGTACGATCGACATCTCCCTGCAGTCTACCACGCAAAACAGAGAGAATCAGCAGTACTATCTGCCTTTCGAACTGTATCTGAACGCTGATAAGGTATGCGGAACCCAATATTCCTACGCCACCGCTAAGACCAGCAACGTCTCCGCCAAGCTGGTGGACACAGACAATCCCACCATTCAAAGCGTCACGGCCCCGGTGGGAACCTATGCCAGCGGGCAGCACGTCCCCATCACAGTTACCTTTAACGAGTTCGTGGATCTTAGAAACGCCACCGTGACCATCAATGGCAATGAGTATACCGCCGATGCGCTTTCCATGAACGACTACGGTGTCACGGCAATGCTCTGGTATCCGGTGCAGGATACGGATGCCACCACGGTCACCGTCAATGGTATGAGCGGCGTGAAGGATGTTTTCGGTCATGCGCTGGATACCACATCTTATCAAAGCAACGCAATTACCGGCGTTACGCTGAAGAGCGTCTTGATGCGCAACGCTCCCACCGCACTGACGGCCACCTACGCCAACGGCAAGGCATCGTTCACGATGAACGCCAACATGGAGCAGGCCTACAAGACCGTATACAGCAATTATCACACCCCGGCAGGCACAGACCCGAAGGAAGCCCCGTTCCGCCTCGAGCTGAGGCACGACTCCGCGGTTGAACCAATCCATCTGAAGGTCTATCTGGACACAGAGAAGGAAGCCTTCACCATTAACGACTATGCAATCGCACCCTCTGCTTTCGACCGCACCTACACGGTGACGCTGCAGGCCAACGAGGGCACGAAAGCCGATCCTGCCTGGGTGAATGTTCTTCCCCTGATCCGGCAGTTCACGGTGGCAAAGAAAGTTTCCGCGCACACGGTGAAGGTCGTCCCGGAAGCGGATTCTGCCGACTATACGATTTCCCTCGGCAAAACCGCCCGCCCCACGCTTAAGGCAGAGGTTTTTGGGGAAAACGATGAGCAGGCCAGCTACACCACCGGTAAATGGAGCAGCAGTGACACGCTCATTGCCACCATCAACGAGGATACCGGCGTTGTTGCCACCACAGGAACCAAGGTGGGAACCGTCACCTTTACCTTTACGGCGGACAACGGGACTGAGGACACTGCCGATGATGTGACGGGCGAGTCAAACCCCTATACCGTGACGGCAGGCGATTCCCTGGCACTGGTGATTCCCGGCGGCACGTCCATCGTGACGCGGGTAAATCAGCCCGCCACCGTGCTGTGGAGCTCCAACGCCGCGTTGATGGCGCCGAACAAAGAGTTCCATTACAGGATTGACCTGTATGAGGGCAACTACGCGAATGAGGCGGCGCTGAGCGGCCGCAAGCCCGTTGCGACTTATACCGCCGGCAAGGATAAAAACAGCGTGCGGATCGGGGAGAATGTGCTCTCCAAGCTCTCCAACGGCAATACCCCTGCCTACACGGTATTGGTCTCCATGCCGCACCCCAACGCCGGCGGTGAGGACGTCCGCCTGTCGGCACTTACCTGGATCATCGTGCAGGCACCACCTGCCACAGCCAAGCTGACACCGCCCCAGAGCATTTACCTCAAGGATACCGACGGTGCCGTCAATATCGACTGGTCGGTGGAAAACACCACTGACGGCGCCCCTTTGCAGCCCACGCTGACCATCACCCGGGTCACAGAGGACAACACCACCAAAGTGGTGGACAGTGAGCGCCTATCCAGCACCTCCGGGAGCTTCCCCCTGTCATTACAGAGTGTGAAAGCCGGCAATCTGAAGGACACCTATCAAGTGGTTTTGAGCGTGGAGAATCCTGGTGAGGAATCTCCCAGCACCGATTCCTTCCCACTGTATGTCTACGATGCCGACGCACTGAAGGTGCAGAACGACAAAGGAGAAACGATTTCTAAGCTGACCATGGACAATACCTCCAAGGTCAGCGGCAGCCTGCCCACCGTTACAGCTGAAATTTTGCAGCTGCGCCAGGAGTTGGGGCTGATCGAGTACATAGGCATCAACTATGACGAGTACGGATGGAACTCCTTTAAAGACGGCATCCGGTGGCTCTCCAGCAACAACAATGCCATTTCCGTCAACTACAAGCAGGGCGGACTGTATGAGGACATCAGAAACTTTTCCTTTGATTCCTACCTTCCCGAAACCAAAATGGCGCTGTCCGGCTTGGCCAACGGCACCGCAACCGTCACGGCTACCCATGCCGCCACGGGCATGAGTGCCGCCGTACGGGTGACAGCGAAAACACTGCAAAATAAGTTCTATCTCTTCCAGCTGACGCCTGCAGCGGAAACTACGCTGCAATACACCGACGGCAAAGGTGTGCCCAAAACAGTCACGACCAACAGTGAAGGCGTGCTGGCGCTTTACGAACCCAACGGAATCGCCAGTGAGGTGTCTCTGCGGTCCGGCTCCGGCGCGGATATTTATCTGGGCACCATCTATAAAGAAAATCTGCGTTCCGGCGAGCGGGATGCCACAAAACTGCAGCTTTATCCCTTGAATACCTTCAGCCTTCGGCGAGTCGCCCGGGCATCTGTGGCGCTCATCACGCCGGGCGGCGATCCGCTGGCGAACAAGACAGTGACCGTTCGCGGCGGCGTTTATAAAAACGGAGGCTACTGCCAGACAGCTCTGCTGGGCTCCAGGGCAGGAGCACTTGTCAGCGGCATCACCGGCGACACCTATACCACGGATGCGGCGGGAAATATAACCGTCTATCTGGATTCCACCCAGTTCTGGTCGGCCGAAAAGGGCGAGAGCAACACCACGGCGCTTTCTGCTCTGGATCAGCTGGAGTACATTCTGGAGATCAGCGCAATTGACGGCGACAAGTACTATCCGCTGCTGCTGACCGTCAACGGCAAGCTGGGCGTGGACGATGTAATGCGCACCGCAGAGGGCGTTGTCTCTCTGGAGCGTGTGCCGGCGGGGGAGGAAAACAAACCCTTCATTGTGGCGCAAAGCGTTGATTACGGTCTTGCCAACGGTCAGAAGGTGGATGTCCGCAGCTCGACTGGGAAGATTGGCCCTAACAGCAGCTTTAAAACAGCAAGCCTGCACACCACCATGTTCCTCTGGGGCGAGGATATTGCCAACGCGCGGAATTACAGTCTCAAGCTGGCGGACGAATACGGCGTTATTCCTGCCGCCCAGAGCAGCAGTACCAAGCAGTATCCCTTCTCATCCATCCCCGTAGCGGAAAACGATCTGACCCTCACCGAGGCCACCATGACCACCTCTGGATGGATCGCCGACGGCAAGGATGTGGGTATGAAAACGCAGCTGAGCCTGAACGGCAGCCTGCTGCAGGAGAAAATAATGCCCTTCCGGGTCGTTGATCTGACCCGAGTGCCCAAGGTGACAGAGGATGACCGCGTCACCGGTATTCTGGCGACGATGGGAGCCTCCAGTGGAGTGAATCAAGTCGACTTTGGCGGAGTGGGCGATAGCAACATTCTCAAGGTGCTGACCGGACGGCTGGATGATCTGAGCGGTCCGGTGGACACTTCCGTGTTCAAAATGATTATCACTCCCAGCGAAGATCCCTCCGTGTTCCGTGCCATGATTTGGGCCGGGTACAATACGCTGGAGATGGAGGACATGGACTATTCTGAGGACGGCGTGGCGTTGGGTGCGAATGTGCTGACGCAGAACCTGGAAGTGGGTGTGCCCGGGACCGGGGACCTGAGCCAGATGGCCCAGGGCACTTATGATCCCAAGGGGGACTACAAAACCAACTCCATAGCCGACAATGTCACCAGCACGGATCTCAACTTGCAGTTGGAGGGCTTTTACGAAGCGGAAATCCGTTATAACACTGAAAAAAAGGAGTGGGAGGTTTTCACCGTAGGCGGCGGATTTACCACCGGCGTTGGTGTGGGCTTCTCCTTCAGCGTGAACGCCATGGCTGGCCCCGTGCCGTTGACAGCAACCTTTGAGCTGGGTGGTGCCATTCAGCTGGATTTCCGTACCGCAGTGCGCTACGGCCGGCAGGGCGAGGGTACAGAGCTTGCCTGGAGCGATCCCACGGCCACGGCAGTGAATGACTTTTTGACCACGCTGCGTATCAACGCCTATGTCCACGCGTTTGGCGGTATTGGCTTTGACTATTCGGTCGTGGCGCTGAAGATCGGCCTATTCGGCAATTTGGATGTGGACAGTCAGAATAAGTTCCTTTCCCGCACCTATCTTGCCGACGAGACAAAGCGCCAGATCAACGGTCAGGCTCTGGGAATCCAAAGCGAAGTGGGAATCAAATTTGTGGCAACCTTCCTGTTTATCTCCTACGAGGCGGTGATCGCCTCCGGAACCCTTGGAGCCACCAGGACTTTTAATGACTGGAAAACAATCGACGACTACTGGAATAGCGCCACCAGTGGGCTGAGCCTTGCCTCGCTGCGGATGGCGGCGGCCCAGAGCGGAATGCAGGTGGCTTCTGGCAGTGCAACGCTCCAAAGCCGGGACTATCTGGAGCAATATGCCCGTACCTGGGGCCAACCCCAGCAGCGGATGATGCTGTTCTCTCTGAACTCCACCAGTGGGCTGGAAAACATCCAGACCAATGCCAACCCCACATCCTATCCACAGCTCAGCGATGACGGGAAGGTATTGACCTACATCAATGACGGCAACAGCAGTAGTATTTACGACAGCCGGGCGCATTTCTCCACCCTCAATGGCGGCGTCTATACTCCCTCCATTGAAATTGACGTTCCCACAGGGTTCCCCGGCTACGGCGACACGAGCGTTTCTTTGTCCGGCACTGGCAGCTTTGCGGCGGCGGCTTGGGTTCGCATGGGCACCGACCTGCCGGGTAAAAATGCCGGTGATCCCGTGACATTGGAAGAGCAAAACCTGCTGATGAACAGCACGGAGATCGTAGTGTCCGTCTATAACGGCACAACCTGGACTTCCACCCGCCTAACCAACGACGGCACGCCGGATCTGGCCCCAGCCACGGCAGTGGGCGGCGACGGCAAAGCCATCGTGTTCTGGCGCAGCGTCTACACCCCCGATCCCGGTACGCAGGGCAGCAACAACCTGCTGAATTTTACGACCAGAGATTGTATCATGTACAGCTGCTATGACAGCACTAACGGCACCTGGAGCAAGGCAAAAATGCTTTATAACGGTGCTACTGGCAGCGTGAAGGCGTTGCAGGCGGCCATGCTGCCCGACGGAACCGCTATGGCGGTTTACTCGCTGGACCGCAGCGGAACCGGAGATACCCCCGCCTACGAGATCGCCTATTGTACCGTGGCTGCTGACGGAACTCCCGGTACAGCCATGTTGGCGACCTGTGACAGCAATCTTGACGAAAACCCCCAGGTCGTTGCAGCCAACTTCGGCAGCGGGGATGACCGGTTTGTCATCGGTTGGCACAGTGTCCGAGACGGCAACAGCGATATTCAGCTGTTGGCTGTGGACGGTAGCGGCACCATGTCCAACAGTTTCCCCGGCTCTCTGTCGACCCTGACCAGCAGCGGCAACGCCGTCGTGGGCGGAGACTTCCGCTTCGCTTCCCTCAGCGGGGATCATCGCAGCTGCAATGATCTTACCATCGTCTGGAATGAGACTGTCAATAACGCCAACGGCGCGGTAGATCACGGCATTTTGAAGGCGGCCAAGCTGCGCTATGCCACAAATACCTACACTCTGTCCGCACCATTGGAACTGGCAGAGCTGCCGGATCGCACGCTGGCTGACCACTTTGATGTCTATGTCAGCGGCACCAATCAGGTGCAGGCCGCCATTCAGACCACCCGGTATGACGATGAAAACCCGCAGGTAATCGGCGGCGTGACCGTTCCGGGTGAGGAAACGATCCTCTATACCGCTACTTCTGATTTTGTCACCGATGCGGTGGCAGTGGAACAGATCGGTGTGGATTATGCAACGCTGGCGTTGAACAGCCTGACACCCATTCGCTTTACCATCCGCAACACCGGGCTGAACGATGTGACAAACCTAACGGTCAGCCTTGGCAGCGGGGAAACCGCTACCCTTACGGAAAAACTGCTGCCCAATGAAAGCACCACCCTTACCGTCTGGCACCATGTGAAGGACCGCGTGACCGACCCGGGCTATACCATCACCGCCGCTGGCGGCATCCACGAAAACGGCACAGTGTATCTGGATTATCCCGACATTGGCATCTCGCAAATGGAAGTGATTGCGGAGAGCGCCGGCAAGCGCACGGTGCGCATGACCCTCTATAATTCCTCTGCCGCCACGCTGGCCGGCGGAAAGAGCCGCGAGGTGAAGCTTGCGTTCTATGCGGATGATCTGCATACCGAACCTGCAGAGGTAGCCTGCACCACAAACGGCGTATCGGTTAGCGGTAATGAAATCACCATTTCCGAAGACAGCGCCCTCGCCCGCATTGATCAGGGAACCTTTACACTGGACCTGACCTATGATCTGGGCGAGTATATGACATCCATTGGCAAAACCGAGATCCCCAATGTGGGTACCTATCTGTACGCCGAGGCGTGGGCGGAAGGCCTGATCGGTGGAACGGGAAGCAATCAGCGCCTGCCGGAGTATAACGGCAGTGACAGCGAGGCCAGCGTCCATATGACCGGCGCACTGGCCCGCACCGGAGAGCAGCTGACGATGGATGTGACACAGGGGAACGACGGCAACGATCACAGCACCGCCGCCATTACTCTGCGCAACAACTGCCTGCAGTCTCAGACTGGCGCAGAGCTGGTGGCCACGCTGCTGGATGCTGCCGGGACCGTTCTGGAAACGAAAAAGACCAGTATTGGCGGTGCCATCTCCGGGGAAACCTTCCAGACGGAAACCGTCACCTTCTCCCGGCTTGGCACCCGCGTAGTGGTGCGAGCCGCAGTGCCCGGTAAAGACCTTCTGACCTTTGAAGGTCTGGCAGTGGGGCTCGGCGATTTTACCGCCAACGGAACGAACTATACCTATACGCTGCAAAATGATAGCGGAGCAACATCTACGCTAGTCACAGCGGTGTCTGGAAGCGGCGAGCCCGTGAGCATCAACGGGCAGGCTCTGTCCACCGGCGGCAGCGCAACCGTTGCCATCCCCAACAGCGGCACAACCGACATTGTCGTGAGAATCGGTGCTAAAACCTACACGCTGACGATTCTGCGCAATAGCGGCACAGGCGGCAATGAAGGCAATAGCGGCACAGGCGGCAATGAAGGCGGTAGCGGCAGTGGCGGCGGAAGCGGCTACAGCTACTACACCATCAAGGCAACTGCCGGGGCTGGCGGCTCCATTTCTCCCTCCGGCAATGTTAGCGTCCGTGAGGGCAGAGATCAGACCTTCACCATCACTCCGGATAAGGGCTATGCTGTCGCCAACGTCAAGATTGACGGCAAGAGCATTGGCGCGGCGAAGTCCTACACCTTTGAGAATGTCAGCAGAACCCATACCATCGAGGTCATCTTTATGAAAGCCAACGGCAACCCCCGGACCGGCGTGTTTGTGGATGTAGCCACCGGCAGCTATTATGAGGATGCTGTGGATTGCGCTGTTCTCTTTTCACTACAAGAAACAAATTAATGACATTTTGAGCTGCGCCGCTATCCAAGCGCGGCAAGGAGACAGCATTATGAAAAGAATCACAAGAATCATTCGTCCGATCATCTGCATAGTTGTCCTTCTCGTTGCTATGACCACGGCAGTCAGGGGCTGCTATCAGAGAGAGACAGAGCCTATCGACATTCCCGGCACATCTGCGCCTCAGCCATCAGCGCCTCTCGCGGGCGAAGTTATCCCCTCGGTGGACAGGCAGACAGAGTTGGCGGAAGCCAGAGCGAAGAATCCCGACACCGTGGCGTGGCTGTATATCCCCGGTGCGGAGGTGGACGACCCTGTGATGCAGGCGGAGGACAACGGCTATTACCTAAAGCTGGATGAAAACGGTGAGTACGCCATGTGGGGCTGCTATTATGCCCATTGTGAAAACAAAATCGGCGGCAGGGATAAGCTGGACAAAAACACCACCATTTTCGGTCACTCCGCCAGCAACTGCGACCCGGACGGTGTGCGGTTCACCAAGCTCTACCGTTATATGGACGCAGACTTTGTAAAGGAGCATCCGTATATCTATCTCTCTGTGGATGGTGAGGACATGATCTTTCAGATCACCGCACTGTTCGTCACGGATATTGGTTTTGACTATATTGCGCCTGATCCCACGGGAGATGATCTGACCAGCTTCTTTGAGACGATTGCGCGGAAAAACTGGCTTGACTTTGATGGCGTGACCTTCTCCGAGGAAGATACTGTTCTGACCCTCTCCACCTGCTGCCGGAAGTATGACAAGGCTAACAGCGGCAATCAGCGGCTGGTGGTCATGGCAAAGCTACTGCCGGAGGGCGCAACCGCACAGGAGTTCAGCGTATCCCTTGTGGATAGTCCTGAAATGCCCTAAAAAAAATCAGAATACGACGATAATAGGATACCCATCCTTGCGGTACTGAAAAGCAGCGTATGGTATAGGGAAAACGGTGGCTGCTCTGTACGGGGCGGCCGTTGTTTTTGCTGTCCCAACATTTTTCAGATGAAAGGGACCTATGCCCTCCGACAGCCGCCGACAATTACCATACTGAACCATCGAGTAGGAGGCGGTGATTAACCGCCGTCCTCTCACAGCACCGTACATACCGTTCGGTATACGGCGCTTTGCCAAGCTTTCGCACACCACCATCTGGTTTGGGAATCGTGGCTCGTCTTACTGGAGACGGAGTATACTTTCCACGGTAAATGCGGTCGGTTATCTCTTGTTGATGTTCCTTTAGGTATGGACGAGCCTCCTCAATGGTCATACCATCAATTCCCGGCGCTCCCTTGTTTGCCTTGACTCTCTTATACGTTCTGTTAAAGTTGTCTTTATACAGTATCGCTTCCAAAAGTCTCGGCTGCGCACTGTCTCTTTCTTTCCATATCCGATTGAATGACCTAGACGCTTTCACATACCCTTCATGTTCCGCATTATCTCTTTGCGAACAGCCATTGTTTTCAATGTTTTCTGCCATAGACGGTCATTCCTCCTTTCTCGGTCATACTCAAGACTCCTACTGATTCGGTCCTTCACCTCGAACGGAACTTGTTCCGTTTGGCTACTATGACCTCTGCTGACTTCTGTGCGTTCAGCATTGCTTTATGCAATGGTTACCTCTTTCAAGGCGTACCGCACAGACCTCCCCAGGTACCACACGTTTCTTCCTCTCCATCCATCTGCCTTCAGATTCCACCTCACGATGGACACCCTTGCTGTTCAGCTATACATTTCCCACTACCTGGGCATGTTCAGGACTTTCACCTGCGAGAGCGCGCCCATGGCGCGCAAACGAAACGTGCGCCGCCAGGCGCACACAACGCAAAAAGGAGCCCCCTCGTGAGGCTCCTTTCTTCTACAACACATATTTTCTTAACACCGGGATCTTGCGCAGCACCCATGCGGTAGCCGTTGCCAGTGCCAGCACTACCAGGCAGAATGCAGCCAGCAGCAAAATCAATACCGCTTGTCCCGCGGCTACAGACTGCACACCGCATTGTTCCAACACCGTAAAGGGTGTGATCTTCACGAATTTATACAACAGGTTCACATACACCGGATGTACCAGGTATACGGCGAAGCTCAAGGCTCCCGCCTCCTGCCAGGGGATCCGGTGTTTTTTAATACTCCCATTCCATCCTGCAGCGAACAGAAGCACTGCAAGCAGTACTGTAAACGGATAATTGTATGCCATCTGAATGGAGAATCCCGCAAGTGTTCTGCTCAGGATCATTCCCAGAGCCAGAACCGCTACTGCAGCTGTCAGCCATACATTCCTTCCCTTGTCCACACATACTTCTCTCACCGCGAAGAAATATCCACACAGATAATACAGGAAATACACACCGCCATCCGGCAATACCGGAATACTGTTGACGTCCAGTACCTTATTCAGAAACGGTGCCACACTGCTTCCTAAGAAGATCACTGCCATCACTGTCCCAACACCCCACACCGGCAGCACCCGCAGCACTTTTTTCAGAAGCGGCGTGATCAGATATAAAAACAGGATCAGATACAGATACCACATATGGGACCAGGTATGTCCCATCAGAGTCATCTTCAGTGCCTCCGGGATCATCCTGATCCGGAAGGTCCGCTCCGCCACTACCAGCTCGGAAGCTGCATACGGAACGCCGAATAGGAGGATCGCCAGCGCAATCCTCCTGCAATATTTTTTAATCATGACCGGATAAGTCAATGTGCGTTCCGGATTCAGGAACAAATATCCCGAGATCAATAAAAATATAGGAACACACCAGGTCACCAGATCCATAACTGACAGCAATAATGACCGGTATTCCGGCACTATCGACGCATCTGTCACATCTGTCGCACCTGTCAGTACGTGCATCAGCACCACTGCACAGGTTGCCAGTACCCGGAGCACGTCCAGGAACTGCTTCCTGGGTCCGGATAAGCCGTTTGTCATGTCTCTCCCATCTCCTCCATCAGGCGCATGCCTGCAGTATCTGTCACAGGAAGGGAGAATACTATGCTTTGTGCTTTACTCTCCAGTCCTGCTTTTTCCATTATAGCACGCATGATGGAATTTTTCTGCTCACTTTTTACCACAATGAACAACATTTCTTTTTCCGGCACCAGTGTCACGCCCAGAAACTGCTGTGCATTCTCTGTTCCGGTGCCCTTGGCATGGATGACTGTGCCGCCTGCCGCATGTACTTCTCTCGCTGCATCCATGACCAGTTCCGTATATCCATGATTGGCTATCACTACCAGAAGCTCATTCTTCGTCTCTTTCAATGTGGACTCCTCTCCTTTTACGAATTCCTGCCCGCAGGTCAGGTAATTCAATGCTTTCTTGCCACCGACACTGCTCACGGGAATGATAAATGCGATTCCCATTCCCGGGAGATCGATCTGCATTTTCTTACGCAGAGCAGCCTTGATCTGCCGCCAGGCAGCATCTGTGACGAGATGGAACAATACGCTCTTCTCCATGCCGTCCAGTCCAAAATAATCTAAGATCTCATTCGCCGCGGTTCCCATGCCGACGGTAACACTGCCGACCTGTGCGCCTTTTTCTTTATAGCATTCCACGAATTTCCTCGTCAGCTGACGATTGGTGATGGTGACCATCATATATAATTCACTCATGGGCACACCTCCTACAGTTCAATGATGGCATTCTCATCCAAAGCACCAAATGCATCCGCCGCACCGGCAAATATGCCTGCACCGCTCTTTGGCTGCTTTAACTGATATACCATTCCCAATATCTGGATTGTGATCAGCGGTGTCATGGCTACCATTGCTACCACACCGAAAGCGTCAGCGACTAAATTGCCGCCCACCGCCACACAGGCGCCCTGCGCTAACGGCAGTAAAAAGGTAGCTGTCATGGGACCGCTCGCCACACCGCCGGAGTCGAAGGCGATCGCTGTGAATATCTTCGGTACAAAAAAGGATAGTCCGATCGCCACACCATAGCCCGGGATCAAAAACCATAGAATCGGGATCCCCGTCAGCACGCGGATCATCGCCAGTGCTACGGATAAGGATACGCCCACGGACAGAGAAACCCCCATGGATCTGGCAGAGATGGCACCGTCCGTCAGCTCCTCTACCTGATGATTCAGTACATAGACCGCGGGCTCCGCTTTTACGATAAAGTAACCGATCAGTGCTCCCACCGGCACCAGTACCCACCTGTAGGATCTGGCTGCCATGACCTGACCGAGGTAATTACCGGCAGGCATAAAGCCCACATTTGCGCCGGTCAGGAACAGTACCAGACCAATATAAGTATAGATCAGACCGATCAGAATCTTCGCCAGTGTCTTCCCCGACAGCCGCAGGGCAAATATCTGGAACAGACCGAAAAACAATACAATGGGAAGTAATGAGAGTGCGATCTCTTTCATATAATCCGGAATCCCATGAGCAAAAAGCTGCGCCAGTTCTACGGAATCAGAGATCTCTGGGATCGCCACCGGCTGGTAATCCGCATTGGTCGGCTTATAGATCAGTCCCAGCACCATGACCGCCAGGATCGGGCCGATGGAGCACAGTGCTACCAGACCGAAGCTGTCGTCCGCCGCATGGTGGTCATTACGGATGGACGCAATACCGACACCAAGTGCCATGATAAAAGGAACGGTCATGGGTCCCGTGGTCACACCTCCGGAATCAAACGCCACTGCCCGGAAGTTCTCCGGTACGAAAAATGCAAGAACGAACACTACTATGTAGAAAAAGGTCAACAATGGCGGCAGGGCCACGCCGATCAACATACGCAGAAGGGCAATGACCAGGAAGATTCCAACCCCCACTGCCACTGCCAGGATCAGCGTCATATTCGGAACCGAAGGCACCTGTGTCGCCAGCACCTGCAAGTCAGGCTCGGAAATGGTGATCACCACTCCCAACAAAAAAGATAACACTACGATCAGCAGAATGTTTTTACTCTGGGTCATTCTGGCACCCACTTTTTCCCCCATGGGGGTCATGGACATCTCCGCACCCAGGGTGAAAAACATCATACCGACCATGACCATCACCGCCCCCACCAGAAAGCACAGCAGGATACTGGAGGTAATGGGAGCTATGGTAAAGCTTAATACGATCACGATCCCTACTACCGGCAGGACCGCCTTCAAGGATTCTGCAAATTTTTGCCGGATCTTTGGATTTAATAACTTCAATATTGGTCTTTCCTTTCTTTATGTTTTCTTTATCTTAACATGAAGCAAAGACCCGATCCTACCGTTTTTCGTGAATTTATAAAATTTTCACGGGGTCTTAACGCAATCTTTATGCAGACAGCTCCCGATCCTGCCCAGACTGCTTTTTCACAAATTTATAGGCCCAGACATCCACCACGATCACAAACAGGAAAAAGAAAACGAAGATCCAGTCCGCATCCAGAGACAATGCGGAATCATAGATACCGTGTTCGATCATCGGCATGAACACGCTGAGCTTCAGGTAGCGTTTCCTGCGTTTTTTATTGCCTGCAAGTTCTGCCTCCTTCGCCACACCGAAGAAATATCCCATGATCACGCCATCGATGGCATGGGAAGGCACGGACAGCAGGGCTCTGGTCACTGCCGTCCCAATGTCACCTTCCAGACAATACAGAACATTTTCAATGGCTGCAAATCCCAATGCCGAAGTCACGCAGTACACGATGGCATCGAATTTATAATTAAATGCCGGATGCTTCCATGCCGCCCATTTGGCCGCCTGCATCTTGCAAAGTTCCTCGATCAGTGCCACCCCGATAAAATTATCCAGGATCACGTAACACAGCGTATCTGCATCCATAAATACCAGAAATACTTCATCCAGAATGATTTCCAGTATCATGGCGGGGATCACAGACAATACACCAAACAGGAATATTTTCCACAATAATCCCCCCGGCTCCTTCTCCACCTTATCCTGTCTATAGATCCATACCACCAGTGCGATGGCCGGCAATAGTGCCAATCCTGTCAGAAACATAACCTATTCCTCTCCTGTCCACATAGACGGTCCGCCCTTTCAGGACCGCCGCCATACTACATTTTAATCTAATGTTTTTCCTGATGTCAACCTAACGAAAGTATATGTTCCTATTTTTTGTGTCTTGGATTTTCCTGAGGATACCTGCCTTTTGCCGTAGCTTTAGGGGAAAATATACCGGTTTTCATATATCCTTAACTACTTCTTTACACCTTGCATTGCAAAGTAATGGTACTATAGTTATAATAAATTTACAAAACGACTAACAATATTTCATGGAGGATCACACCGTGTTCCGATCACTTTCCGATAAAAAATCACCGCGGAAAAGCTTCCGCTTAAAACCACCCTTTACCAGACACGCCATCAGTATCCTGATCTGTGCCGCCTGCATGCTGTGCGCCACTCTTGCCTCTTTTTTATATCAGCATATAGTACCGGACAACCATGCCAATGTAGCACTGTTCTACATTCTGGCACTGGTGATCATCGCCAGATGGACGGTGGGCTACGGCTACGGCATTGCCTGCACCCTTTTTTCCGTAATAGCGATCAATTATCTGTTCACCTATCCGTATTATAAGCTTAATTTCTCACTGACCGGCTACCCTATCACCTTCCTGCTGATGAGTGGGATCACTCTGATCCTGTGTACCATGACCTCCCATATGACCATCCAGTCCGAGATGATCGCAGAGCGGGAAAAGCGGCTGGCAGAGGCCGAAATGGAAAAGATGCGTGCAAATCTACTGCGCGCCATCTCCCACGATCTGCGCACGCCGCTCACCGGCATCATCGGCAACAGCTCCCTGTTTCTGGAAAGTCAGAACGATCTAAGCTCCACCGAACAGCGTACGATCATGACCAATATCTATGAGGATTCCAACTGGCTGTTGAATATGGTGGAAAATCTGCTGTCCGTCACTCGTATCCAGGGAGACAGCTTAAGCATCAATACCACAGAGGAACCGGTGGAGGAAGTGGTGGGAGAAGCTTTGGAGAAACTGAAAAAACGCTATCCCGATGCCGCCATCCGGGTCAAGATCCCCGAGGAATTTCTGATGATCCCCATGGATGCGGTGCTGATCGAGCAGGTCACCATCAATCTGCTGGAAAACGCCATCGTTCATTCCGGAAGTATCCTGCCCATTGATTTCATCGTGGAGGATCATCCGGAGCATGTATCTTTTATTGTGAGAGACTACGGAAAAGGATTGTCGGAAGAAAAATTACAGAATCTGTTCGAGACGGGTACCTACAACAATTCCCGGAGCTCGGATTCCCGCAAGGGCATGGGTATCGGTCTATCCATCTGCAAGACCATCATCACCGCCCATCACGGAACGCTGAGTGGCCGGAATCATGCGGATGGCGCGGAATTCTGTTTCACACTGCCCAAGGTGGGAGTTGTCGCTTCAGAAAAATAAGTGTACTCTCAGCCACATAAGACAGAACTCTTGAAAATACCGGAAAGGATATGGATCACAGATATGAATAAGATCAAAGTTCTCTTAATCGAAGACGATAGAAGTATCAGTAATTTCATCACCGCTACCATGGACCGGGAAGGCTACAAGATCATGCATGCCTTAAACGGCAGAGAGGGACTGAGTCTCAGCACTTCTTTCTGCCCCAATGTGATCCTGTTAGATTTAGGGCTGCCGGACATGGACGGGCTGGAGGTATTACAGAAACTCCGTTCCTGGAGCGATGTTCCGGTGATCATCATATCTGCCCGCACCAAGGAGCAGGAGAAGGTCTCCGCTCTGGATCTGGGGGCGGATGATTATATCACAAAACCTTTCGGCACCGGCGAGCTCATGGCAAGGATCCGCACTTCTCTGCGGCACAGCCACGCCCAGACTCCCGGTCATGTATATAAGGCACTGGATCTGGAGATTGATTTCGAGAAACGACTGATCCGCCTGCGGGGCGAAGAGGTACATCTGACCCAGATCGAATACCAGCTGCTTACACTTTTAGCGGAAAATTCCGGCAGAGTCCTGACCTACAGCTATATCATGAATGCCATCTGGGGTCCCTATATGGACAATAATAATCAGATCCTCCGTGTCAACATGGCGAACATCCGCAGAAAGCTGGAACAGAATCCCGCACAGCCCCAGTATGTATTCACAGAGATCGGCGTAGGCTATCGGATGCGTGAGAACGAGAACGGTGGGACTGTATAAACAGAAATACAATTCCCGACACTGCCTCCAGCAAAATGAGTACCGTCCCTCTGTCCAGTGCCTTCCAGACGCTGTCCAGGGTATCCATCCGGCCCAGAATGTCTATGTAAAAGAAATCCAGATAGATGACCGCCGGTGAGATCACACATCCCGGATGCAGTACCGTCCGCTCCATGAGCAGACGGTACATTTCCACTGCCAGAAATATTACATTCAGGGCATAGCCCGCACAAAGCTGATTGTTCAAAAACGGTCCCAGGGAGCTGAGTTCCATACCAAGGGGAACACTTCCTGCCCGGACCATTCCGAAGCTTAAATACATGATTCCAACACTCCACAATAGCATCGCAAGGGATGCTATTCCAAGTCCTCTGCTTAATTGACTGGAGGGAATCATTTTCACATCCTCTTCCTTTCCGAAATACCGGTATACAAGCCCCAGCATCGTCAGCGTCCCCGCCATGGAGATTCCGGCCACCTGGCAGGCAATATCTCTTCCCCCAAACAACCCTCTTCCGGAAAATAAACAGATCCCGATAACACAGTGATAGATCAAAAGCCCCAGCACGATCAGATACAGGAGCCTCTTTTCACGTTTCCGCTGCTCCTGGAGCTTTGCCAGTCTCACGACTTCCGTCACAGCCTCCTCCCGGTCTCCCGCCCGCTCTCCGGTCACAATGTCCTGAATCGGCAGTTCCAACAGATGGGACAGGGACTCCAATACGCCGATATCCGGAAAACTTTCTCCCGTCTCCCTTAATTAAAGATATTGTTGGGTAAAAAAGAAAGGTCAGTCGATTTTGCCGATGAAGCGGTAGTAGATTTCTACTTCCTGCTCACGGCTTCCGTCCTCGCCCTTGACAGCTTCGTGGACGGTTATTTTTTCAATTAGAGTGTTCAGAAGTTCGGCGGTCAGCTCCACAGGGTTGACATACTGTTTCATCAGGGCAATCCACTTTTCAGCATCCGCTGCGGTCTGTACGGCGGCTTCCATCGTTTCGTGAAGCTGTCTTATTTTTGTTTCAAGCTCCTTTTGCTCGTTCTGGTACTTCTCGGACAGCATATTGAAGTTATACTCGGTTATGCGTCCGGCAGACCAGTCCTCATACATTTTAGCAAACAGCCCGTCAACCTCGGCTTTACGCTTCTCTGCCTTTTTCAGCTCCGCAGCCTGCTTTTTCTTCGCAGAGTTTCTTTCCCTGTCGCTGGCATTGAGCAGGCGTTTCAGCAGCTTGTCCTCGTCTTTCTGTGCCAGCATAGACCAGTATTGCAGTCTTGCAAGCACATAGGCATACAGTACATCATAGCGGATATAGTGCATGGAACACTGGCGTAATCCCTGCCCGTTCTTGCTGCAATGGTAGTACCCGTATGGGTTCTTATTCTGCTTGTTTTCCCCATAGGCTAAAGACCATCCGCAGTCTGCACATTTTATCAATCCTGCGAAAATCTGTGTCGTACCGTTTCTGCGTTTCCTGCGTCTGCTTGCAATCAGCTCCTGAACTTTTTGGAACACTTCTTCGGAAATGATGGCTTCGTGGGTATTTTCCACACGATACCATTCTTCCTGCGGCTTCCGCACCTTTTTCTTGTTCTTGAATGAAATGTTGCTCTGCTTGTTGTGAATGCTGTGACCGATGTAGGTTTCCTCTTTCAAAATGCTCTTGACCTGTGCTATCGTCCACGCATAGGCTTTTTCTGCGGGCGCACCGGCGTAGATATTGGCGAAAGTCCCGTATCTTTCATAGTTCAGCCAGCCGGGGGTAGGTACTTTTTCCTCCACCAGAATCCGTGTAATGCTGGCGGCTCCACGCCCGTGTACAGCAAGGTCAAAAATCTTCTCTACAATCCAGCGTGTTTCCGGGTCGATCAGAAGATGACCTTTTTTGTCCGGGTCTTTTACATAGCCCAGCGGTGCATAGGCTCCATAGTGTGCGCCATTGGCAAATCTTGTGTGCATGGCAGCCTTGACCTTTTTGCTGGTCTGTCGGGCGTGCATTTCATTCAGGATGTTTAAGAACGGTGCAAGCTCGCTTTCTCCGTTGATGGTGTCCACATTGTCATTGATGGCAATGTAGCGTACTCCCTTGCTGGGGAAATAGATTTCCGTGTACTGACCGGTCAGGATATAGTTTCTTCCCAGACGGGATAAGTCCTTTGTGACAACGCAGTTGATTTTCCCGTCTTCGATGTCATCAATCATCCTTTGGAAACTTGGACGCTCGAAATTTGTCCCACTCCATCCGTCGTCAATGTACTCGTCTACAACGGTCAGCCCATGCTCTGCGGCATACTGTCTAAGCATCATGCGCTGGGTCTGGATACTGCCGCTTTCCCCCTGTAATTCATCGTCACGGCTCAATCTCAAATATAGTGCAGTGTTATAAATCGTTGTATTGTATGGTTGTTTCACGGTTAAAAATCCTCCTTCTAAAAGAAACAACCCACGCTTATACAATACTCGCTGGTACAAGTATATCATAAGCGTGGGCTGATTGACAGTCGTTATTCCGTATTTTTTCAGGAAGCGGCGGCAGCGTGCTGGATCACATCTTCCAGCAGGCTGTCAAGCGGCTTCCCATCCTGTGCGAAATGCTCCGATACCTTGATACGGACTTTCCCCATGACAAAATACTGGGTGCCGTCTTTTTCGGTAAGCAGGGTGCCGCTGTTTTTGTTATTGCTCTCGTTTTTGCTTTTTGCCATAGGCAGTTACCTCCATAAATGAAATATGCCCGACAAGGGAATGTCAGACAGGTGTACAGCCGCAGACTGTCTCCGTGTCAACCAAACCGTGTCAACCGGCAGAAAAGACTTTGAAAACAATCCATAGGCGCTCTATTATTACTTTTTACTTTTTCTTTGATTTCTTGGTTGACATGGTTGACAAAGGAGAGAAATGCCCCAAATATCAGGCTTTTCCCCGTCAACCGGCTGTCAACCAAAGCGTCAACCAAACTGTCAACCGGTGGCTTTTCAGAATGGAAGTTCCATTTGCCGGGCTTCTTCTTCCGTGATTTCCTGAAAACCGTCCCCCTCCGGCGGAGCTTGGTTGACACGCTCCCAGCCTTTTTGAGAACCGTATTTCTTATACCGCTTCGGGCTTTTGTAGGCTACCCAGCCCTGTATGATGCCGCCCGCAATGCCGGTATTCATAATCTCGCAGATTGCCCGTGTCTCCCAGTCTGCCGGGGAATTTAAGTTCCCCAGCGCTTCCTCATAAAGCTGCTTGGAACATACCCTGTCGCCGGTGTAGTCCTCCAAATAGGCGTAGATCATGCCGGCCTGTGTGTCTTCCTGCATAAAGTCCTGCTGGTGGGCGTTCAGGTATCGGTTCATTTCCATGCTGAATGACAGCTTATACTTCCCAC
>OKTS01000464.1_pt1 | contig 21042 bp, 15 predicted proteins | sample 1606331 | NCBI WGS metagenome assembly OKTS01 (sample SAMEA3879564, study PRJEB24766) | human gut metagenome | biome: human-associated habitat; feature: feces | place: USA | collected 1985/1987 | reverse complement strand
TAGGACGCAAGATTTTCATTCTTGAAAGGGGGGTTCGATTCCCCCACGGGCTACAGAAAAAGCTCTGAACAGTGTTCAGAGCTTTTTTTTATTTATATACCTCATTTATATGATAAGGTATCCCGGATGACCATGTAATACGTAAGAGAATCTGCTGCGTAAAGCCAGATTGACGGAATAAAGGTAAAATACCGGGAGAATCCGGGATGCAGCTGCCGAAACTTCATCCGGCTGTTCCGGGGGCAGCCGCCGAAGCTGCCTTTTCCTTATTCAACCGGAAGGATACCGGGAGCGTAAATTTCACGTTCACGGCTTCTCCGCCTGCCATGCCCGGTTTCCACTTAGGCATCTGCCCGATGACCCGGATGGCCTCGGCATCCAGCAGCGGGTCGACAGAACGGAGCACCGTAATATTACCCAGCGTACCGTCTTTCCTTACCACAAACTGAACGATGACACGGCCCTGCACCTTCTTCTGTACCGCTTCGGCCGGATATTTGATCTGTTCTGCCATGAACTTCATACATTCCTTCATACCCCCAGGATATTCAGGCATCTGATCTACTACTGAATATATCTGGCCCGATACCGATTGTACCGGTCCGGACTTCCGGGCAGGAACTTCCCCTGCCGGAGCAGCCCCCTGCATTCCCACAGGCTGAGCCTTGTGCTGCTTGTCCAGTGAGAAAGATACCGGAATCGTATAACGGACATCGACCGCCTCACCGCGCTGCATGCCGGGCTGCCATTTCGGCATCAATGCAATTACCCGAAGCGCTTCGGCATCCAGAGTGGGATGTATAGAGCGCAAGATCTTCAGGTCGGAGAGCGTGCCGTCTTTTCTGACCGTGAACTGCGCAATAACCCTACCCTGCACACCGGCCTTCACTGCCTCTTCCGGGTATTTGATCTGGGCAGCCAGAAACTTCAGGCATTCTCCCATGCCGCCCGGATATGCAGGCATCTGTTCCACCACGGTAAACGTTTCTCCAGATTCCGTTACCTTCTGTGGAACATCCGTCACAACCAATTCAGACGATATCCGAGCCGTTTCTTCTTTCAGGCAGACACGACCGTCCTTGTTCTTCAGGCAGTCTTCCACAGGCAAGACAAGTGTTTCTTTTCCGACATAAGACACACAGATGCGCTGGTCTGTCCCTGCATCAAGCTGGAAACTGCCGTCCTTGCCGGTCACGGCACCTACATTGGTATTGACAATGACTACCGTCGCTCCGGAAAGCGGCTTTCCGGCCTCATCCACCACCCTCATGTTCAGGCGGGCCTTTCCGGAGGATGCCTCCTGCCGGATTGCGGCTGCCGGAACCGATTTTTTCACATCCGGCCGTTCCACAATTGCCGATAAATCATTAACTTTGACACTGGAAATCTCTTCAAGAGGTACAGAGATTTCCGGACGGGCAAAAGCGACTACTGCTACAGCCGCCAGCGGAAGTACATACAGGTACTTGGCCCGCGCCCACGGATTGGATTTTTTTCGAACCATCATAGTGATACGTTTTTTAAGTGAACTGTGATTCAAGCTGTTGGCAATAGAGTAGAGCCTTGCGCCAACGGCTTTTTTTATTAATAACATCTGATACTGCCGGGCGTCCACTCCGCTGCGGAGCACCTCCTCGTCAGCCTCATATTCATGAATATTCTGTATTTCCTGTTTCAGCAGCCAGGCAGCCGGATTGAACCATTGCAGCCACACGCATATTTCCATCCACAGCAGGTCCCATGAGTGTCCTTTGGCAATATGCGCCTGCTCGTGTATCAGGATATCACGTCCGCCCTCGTCGAGGTCTTTCTGTGAGACTACCACAAACTTCATCCAGCTGAAAGGAGCCAGTTGCTGCCGGTGTATCACCAGCCACGCCCCACTTTCCAACTGCACTTTCCGGCTGTGACGGATCAGAAAAAGCAAGCGCGACAACGACCAGAGGTTGCGCAACAGCAGAAAGACGATGCCGCACAAATAAACCATGGCCAACGCGATGCTTACCGAAAACGGTACCCTGCTCTCCTCGGAGACAACCGCCTGCACATTCCATTGCTGCATCAGCCAGAGGTCCTCGGCCGAGATGACCGAGGCAGCCACCGCCATCGGCTGCTCTACCGTAATCCTTATCAAAGGAAGCAGGGCCGAGAACAGCGTAATCCCCAGCAAGGCAATGCGGTTAAAACGATGGAAGGTCTCCCGGCTGAGCAACAGACGGTAAAAGAGATAAAACAGTGCCAGACAAAGCGACGACTTCACGATATAGACCAGAAAAATTCCCATATCATTATCATTTAAGGTTATTCAAAACGGAATGCGGAAACCGTCTTCCTTATTTTTTCTCGTCCTCTTTTCCCTGCTCCACCATCCGGACAAGCTCTTTCAGTTCCTCTACGGAAATATCTTCCTCCTTGACCAGGGAAGACACCGCTCCCAGAAAAGAATTGTTGAAATACTTGCTGATGATGCTTTTCAGGTTCTTCCGTCCGAAATCCTTCTCGGACACTACGGCATAATACTGATAAGAATTGCCATAGGCAGTATGCGAAAGATAACCTTTCTCCTCCAGTCCCCGCACAATGGTAGACAGGGTATTGAAATGCGGACGGGGTTCTTCATAAAGTTCCACGAGCTGTTTTACAAACATCGGCCCCTTTTCCCAAAAGAAGCGCATGATTTCTTCCTCTTTAGCTGTCAGTGATTTCATATCATATTCAATTGGTTACTGCAAATAACTAATTTTTTTAGTTGATAAACTAATTTTTATAGTTAATATAACTAAAACGATTCGTTCAAGCCACGGATAACCTCTTTTTCAGGTCTCCCGCCCCGGCCACTTATTCCGGCAGCAGCCCGGCAGCAAACATCCACACCTTCATTATGCGTTTCTCCACACATCAAGAAGGAGTTCGCCAAAGGCCGCGGCCTTTTCTCAAAAGATGGCGGGCTTTTCCCAAAAACCTCGCCATCTTTTCCTCCACCTTTCACGGTCGGATTCCCGAAAGACAACGATACAGGATGCAAAAAAACAGCATAAGTTTCCCCGACAGGCACAAATTTTAAATAAAAATCACTAATAAATTCGCCGGAAATCCGTCTATCCCCCGACTAATGCTTATCTTAGCAACCCCTTATTATACCTTAATCTAACGATTGGGTGCTTTATGATTAATAAAAAACCGTAGAAAACATGAAAAAAAGACTGTTTAACTTCGCTGCCTCCCTGGCATTACTCACTACCGTGTCATGTGGCAGCCAGCCTGAAAGCACGTATGTCAAACACGTGGTCTTCCCCGAACAGGCCACCATGGAGGAAAAAGTAGAGATGGCCGCCCGTCTGGTACCTTCCCCACAACAGCTGGAATGGCAACAGATGGAACTGACCGCTTTCCTGCATTTCGGAATCAACACATTCACCGGACGTGAATGGGGAGACGGTACGGAAGATCCCCAACTCTTTAACCCGACCGAACTGGATGCCGAACAGTGGGTACGCGTACTGAAGGAATCCGGATTCAAAATGGTACTCCTCACCGCCAAGCACCACGACGGATTCTGTCTGTGGCCCACCCGCACCACGAAACACTCCGTAGCTTCCTCTCCCTGGAAAGACGGAAAAGGAGACGTAGTGAAAGAACTGAGAGATGCCTGTACCAAATACGGAATGAAGTTCGGAGTCTATCTCTCTCCCTGGGACAGAAATGCCGAATGCTACGGCGACTCTCCACGATATAATCAATTCTTCATCGAACAGCTCACCGAACTGCTGACCAACTACGGAGAAGTCCACGAAGTATGGTTTGACGGCGCCAACGGCGAAGGTCCTAACGGCAAGAAACAGGAGTACGACTGGGATGCCTTCTACAAGACCATCCAGCGCCTGCAGCCTAAGGCAGTGATGGCCATCATGGGCGATGACGTACGCTGGGTAGGCAACGAGAAAGGACTGGGACGCGAGACGGAATGGAGTGCAACCGTACTGACTCCGGGCGTTTACGCACGGTCGGAAGAAAACAATGCCGCACTGAACATCGGTCCTACCGCGAAAGACCTGGGCAGCCGGGAAATGCTGGCCAATGCCAAGGAACTGTTCTGGTATCCTTCGGAAGTGGATGTTTCCATTCGTCCGGGATGGTTCTGGCACGAAGAAGAAAACGACCGGGTAAAGAGTCTCAAACACCTTTCAGATATTTACTTCCAGTCGGTAGGCTACAATTCAGTATTATTGCTGAATATTCCTCCTGATACCCGAGGCCTCATCCACGAAGCCGATGTGGCACGACTGAAAGAATTTGCGGCTTACCGGGAAGCGACCTTCAAGGACAACCGGGTAACCAATGGATCAGAGTTGTGGAAAGCACAGCCCGGAGATTCCCGGAGCTATGCCCTCAAAACGGACTCAAAAATCAACGTAGTCATGCTGCAGGAGAACATCTCCAGCGGACAGCGGGTAGAGAAATTTGAAGTGGAAGTATGGAAAGACGGCAACTGGGAGAAGGCCGGTGAAGGTACGACGGTGGGCTACAAGCGCATGGTGCGTTTCCCGGAAACAGAGGCTGATTCGGTACGTATTACCTTGAACGAATCACGTCTGGAGGCACAGATTACTCAGGTGGCTGCCTACTATGCGGCTCCGGTAACCGACGCGGATGTACAGGTAGCCTGGAACAACCTTCCGAGAGAAACCTGGAAACGGGTGAGCGAACAGCCGCTGGTCATCGACCTGAACAAGAAGACTGTCCTGAAGTCCTTTACTTATGCTCCTCTGCACGCCCAGGCGAAACCCGATATGGCTTATAAATACAAGTTCAGTGTCAGTCTGGACGGTAAAAGCTGGAAAGAGGTGCCGACCCACGGCGAGTTCAGCAACATCATGCACAATCCGCTGCCACAGACCGTTGCTTTGCCCGCAGGCTGCCAGGCACGTTTTGTCAGACTTGATGCAACGTCTCCCGACAACCAGCCAGCCAAGGTAGCCATGGAAGAAATCGGCTTCCTCTCTGCTGCTGAATAAAATTTGCACATTCCGGGATTCCGGTTTCACCGCACAGGCGGTGACAGGCAACAGCCTTCCGCCGACCGATTCACCGGATGACTTTTTTCTATTCATAAGAACTCATGAAAAATGAACGGAGGTTTCATTTTCATGAGTTCTTTTTTTATGTCCCTCTCCTGATCCCCTCACCTTCTCCTCTCCTCCCGTTTCTTCTCCTCACCAATGGTATAAACTGCATCATGTCTTTTCCAATACCTTTTGAAGTTCTTTTTGTATTGTATATTTTCATCATTCACAGGACTTTATAAAGGATACTGTGCACAAGTTTCCGACACCCAAAAGTCCAAAGTACCATAACTACGTTCTGAATAATATCAAGTGTTAAAATCATTATTTAGATTGTTTTTTATCTTCTTTTTATTACATTTGTATACTTAACTAAATTATTTGAACGCTTAACTAAAACGTCTGTATCGTTTTTTCTTACATCTTGGTATATATTTTTACCTTTAAATTATATATTATGAAAACAATTAAATTTATTTTCCCAATCTCAGTTTTAACCATTATATTGGGTTGTGATAATTCAACAACTAATCCTCCTGTTCTATGATGACAACCATCCGATTGTATGTGCAACTGGAGATCTCGCAGGTGGTGCCTGTACAATTGGCGGTGTAATATCAGGAGTTTTATTTTGTACTTTTTAAACATGAAAAATATAGCCATCAAAACAGTATTACTATTTTCAATAGTTCTGATAATCCTATGTCCTATACTTGGCATAATTCCATTATATCACAGTATAATAGCATTCAAAAGAAAAGACACAGTTTCAATTGAACTTGCCTACAAATGGGTTAAAATGGTATTCATTCTAATAATAACCCTATGGATAATACTCATACCTACATTTATTATCCTTTTCAATCAACATGCTGGACAATAGAGAAAGTAATTCAAACAAAAAGAGTGGATTTCCCCACTCTTTTTTCCTATAATATTTTACTTCGTTTTCCGAACTTCTTTCTTTTCTTGATAGTTGAAGTAAATTACACCTACACCACGGACACAAGTCCAAACATTACCAAAGCGTCCATTAGATTTATTTTTGAATAGTGCCGAATGACTTCCGAGCCTTAAAATCTCAATTATATCTGTCTGTGCATCCAACCATATCAGAAGAAAATCACCCTCTATGTGATACGACTAAAAGAATTCGCGGCTTACCAAGAAGTAATCTTCAAGGACAACCGGGTAACCAATGGAGCAAAGTTGTAGGAATCACAGCTTGGAGATCCCGGAGCTATCCCCTCAAAACAGACTCAAAAATCAACGTTATTATGCTGCAGGAGAACATCTCCAACGGACAGCGAGTAGAGAAATTTAAAGTATTTGCATATTCCGATTCCAGTTTCACCGCACAGGTGGTGACAGGAAACGGCCTTCCGCCGACCGATTCACCGGATGACTTTTTTCTATTCATAAGAGCTCATGAAAGATGAAAAAAAATGTTTCATTTTCATGAGCTCTTTTTACAATCTGATACCAATATATTCAAAATACATATCTTTAAGTTTTCAGACAAAGGAAGATTATACCAAAAAGACTTCTTCCTTTCGGACAGAAGAAAGATACACAAGTAAACATATTTTAATATATAAATTTTTAACATCGGTTTACATAATATACTTTAAACAAGTACATTTTATTATTAATACACGGGCTTTTAATATTAAATATACACAAAAGAGTGAGTGCATTATAAATCTTTGTTATAGACCCTTCGGCACCTCATTAAAAGTTTTTAACCATTTCACGGCGGTTTCTTATCAGGCTTCCATAAGCAAAGAAAGAATACACCCCGATACTAAACTTTGATTTTTAACCCCCGGTAACCAGTTTACCGCAGCCTAAATAATTTATATGACGAAAAAATTAAATTTATTAGTTTTCTTCCTTTTTTTGGGATATGGACTGATTTTTTCCCAAATTAAGGTAACGGGAATCGTAATTGACGAATCGGATGAGCCCATCATTGGAGCTACCATTCAAGTAAAAGGAGAAAAATCAAAAGGAAGTATTACTGACATTGACGGGAAATTCTATCTTCCTTCAGTGCCATCGGGCTCACTGCTGGTAGTGTCCTATGTGGGTATGAAAACAGCAGAAGTAAAGGCGGCTCCGTCAGTCAGAGTTAAACTTTACTCCAGTTCGGAAGTGCTGGAGGAAGTGGTAGTTACAGGTATGGTTGCCACAGACAAACGGCTTTTTACCGGAGCTTCCGACAAACTTTCGGCCTCTGATGTAAAAATAGACGGTATGGCAGACATCAGCCGGGGGCTGGAAGGACGTGCTGCAGGCGTATCGATCCAGAACATTTCGGGCACATTCGGTACGGCTCCGAAAATCCGCGTCCGCGGAGCAACTTCTATCTATGGAAACTCCAAGCCTTTATGGGTAGTTGACGGAGTAATACAAGACAATATCGTTGATGTAGGAGCGGACGCTTTATCATCCGGTGATGCAGTAACACTGATCAGTTCGGCCATAGCCGGTCTGAACCCTGACGATATTGAAAGCTTTCAAATTCTGAAAGATGGCTCGGCAACCTCTATTTACGGAGCCAAAGCCATGGCAGGAGTCATTGTGATTACTACGAAAAAAGGGAAGCAAGGCAGCAGCAGTTTCTCTTACACCGGAGAATTTACAGTCCGCATGAAGCCACATTACAACACATTCAATATCATGAACTCGCAAGACCAGATGGGAATCTATCAGGAGCTTCGGGAAAAAGGATGGCTGAACTTTTCGACTACCTACAGGGCCAGCAACAGTGGAGTATACGGAAAAATGTACCAGCTCACCCATTCCTACAATCCTGTAACCGGACAGTTCGGACTAGCCAATACTCCGGAAGCCAGAGCTGCCTACCTGCAACAAGCCGAACTCAGAAATACTGACTGGTTCGACCAACTGTTCAGCAACTCATTGATGATGAATCATTCTATCAGCATGTCTACAGGTAGCGAGAAATCATCTTCATACATTTCGATCAGCATGATGAATGATCCGGGATGGATGAAGCAGAGCCAGGTTTCGCGATATACTGCCAACCTGAACAATACGTACAACCTGAGCAAAGAATTTTCATTTACCGGCATTGCCAATGCCTCATACCGTAAACAACGGGCACCAGGAACATTGGGGCAAAGCAGTGATGCAGTTTCGGGGGAAGTATCCCGGTCATTTGACATCAACCCATTTTCATATGCCCTGAACACTTCACGCACACTTGACCCTAATGAATATTATACGCGCAACTATGCAGACTTCAATATCTTCAATGAACTGGAAAATAATTATATCACACTGAACATCGTTGACTTGAAATTTCAGGGAGAATTCAAATGGAAGCATAAAAGCGGACTTCAGCTTAGCCTGCTCGGAGCCCTGAAGCATTCTTCCGTGTCACAGAATCACCAGATACGTGACATGTCTAATCAGGCTCTTGCCTATCGTGCCATGGGAGATGCCACCATCATCAATTCAAACAACTGGCTCTACAAAGATCCGGAAAAGCCGAACACTCTTCCGGTAAGTGTACTTCCCAAAGGAGGTTTCTATAACAAGAATGAATATAAGATGCTCAGTTACGACTTCCGTCTGTCGGCTACCTACAATAAGGAATTCAACGAATCGCATATTCTGAACTCCTATACAGGAGCCGAAGTCAATTCACAGGAACGCAGCAGTGACTGGTCGGAAGGATGGGGTATGCAGTACAATAACGGCGAACTGCCCTTTTTCGATTACCTGGCATTCAAAAGAATGCGTGAAAGAAACACCGATTATTATGGAACAAACAATACAGTAAACCGCCAGATTTCGTTCTTCACAACTGCCACTTATTCCTATAAAAGGAAATATACAGTTACCGGAACGTTACGCTACGAAGGAAGTAACCGTCTGGGTAAGGCACGTTCGGCCCGCTGGTTGCCTACCTGGAACATTGCTACGGCTTACAACGTGCATGAGGAGGAGTTTTTCAAGCAACTTGAACCGGCCCTGTCACATTTGACCTTGAAGGCTTCTTATTCGCTCACAGCCGATGCCGGGCCTTCCTGGGTAACCAATTCACGTGTGGTCATCAACAGTTATAACCCCTGGAGGCCCTCGGCAAGTGTCAGTGAGTCCGGACTGCAGATTGCAGATTTGGAAAACTCGTCCCTGACTTATGAAAAGAAGCATGAGCTGAACATAGGTGTGGACATGGGATTCTGGGACAACCGTGTAAGTCTGGCAGCCGACTGGTATAAAAGAAACAATTTCGACCTTATCGGATGGACCAGTACCCAAGGAGCAGGAGGACAGGTCAACCGCATGGGAAACGTAGCTTCCATGAAATCGCACGGATTTGAGTTTACCCTTTCTACCCGAAACATAAAGAAAAAATATTTTAGTTGGAACACTGATTTTATCTTCGGATACAGCAAGACTCAGGTAACCGATCTGGAGACACGTTCTACCATGTTCTCTCTCATTTCAGGAAATGGATTTACCCGCAAAGGATATCCTCACAGAGCCTTGTTCTCCATACCGTTTATAGGGCTGGACAATCAAGGGTTCCCGATGTTTGAAATTACAGACAAGAACAATGGCACAATACTGGTAACAAAAGATAATTACAGAGCTTTGAATTTTCAGGAGAGGGAGCACCTTGATTTCCTAAAATACGAAGGTCCTGCCGACCCGACCATTACCGGAAGTCTCGGAAATATTTTTTCTTACAAGAATTGGAAGCTGAACGTATTTGTCACTTATTCAGCAGGCAATAAAGTACGCTTGGATCCAGTATTCAAAAGTACATACAACGACCTTGACGCCACTCCAAAAGACTTCAAAAACAGGTGGAGAGTTCCCGGAGACGAAAATAGTACCAATATACCGGTTATCTCAGCCCGCAGGCATCATCAATTATATTCCAACCTGAATCTGGGATATAATGCCTACAACTACTCCACAGCCCGCATCGCTGACGGTGGATTTGTAAGAATGAAGGAAATTTCTCTTACCTACACTCTTCCCGGGTCATTGCTTGAAGGCAAACTACTGAAGTCAGCCTCGGTAAAAGTTCAGGCAACCAACCTGTTCCTGATTTACTCTGACAGGAAGCTAAACGGACAGGACCCTGAATTCTTCCGGTCGGGAGGTGTGTCGGCTCCAGTACCAAAACAGTTTACGTGTACACTGCGACTGGGTTTCTAAAATAAAAAAAGAAAAAACAAATATTGATTAAACATCATTTTTCAAATGAAAACAATGTATCATAAAGTATATCTGCTGCTGGTATTATGTACCCTGGTTTCGTGTGATAAATTTCTGGACAAAGTACCTGACCAGCGGACGGAAATAGACAGTAACCAGAAAATCAGCGAGCTTCTGGTATCCGCTTACCCCAATGTAGATCCGATGATGATCTATGAACACCGTACCGACAATGTCATGGACAACGGAAGACGTTTTGGCGAACCGGCGCGCATGATTACAGAAAACTACAACTGGGAAGATATCAGCGAAACAGACTGGGACGCTCCTGAAGCCCTCTGGAACAGCTGCTACCGTGCCGTTGCTGCTGCCAATCAAGCCCTGCAGGCTATTGAAACACTTGGAGAAGGTCCTGAAAATGCACCCCAAAAAGGCGAAGCTCTCCTTTGCAGAGCATATGCACATTTTTTGCTGGCCAATACATTCTGTCAACCTTATAATCAGGCAACAGCTTCTTCCGACTTGGGGATTCCCTACGTAGAAGAACCGGAAACGACTATTGGAAAACGCTATGACAGAGGAAACGTGCGCACTGTATACGAAAAAATCGCCCGAGACATAGAGGAAGGATATCCTTTAATCAACGACAATGCCTATACAGTACCCATTTATCATTTTAACAAACGCGCTGCGGCAGCTTTTGCCTGCCGTTTCTATCTGTTTTACAACAATTATAGCCGTTCATTGACATATGCCAACGAAGCTATCGGAGAAAATCCTTCCGCATCACTGAGAAACCTGAAAAGCTACACTTCTTTTACACAGGCCAGCGAGTGGCGTGACAGATTTATCAGCAAGGATGAACCAGCCAACTTACTGCTGGTAGCCCTGCGTTCTCTCTGGGGAAGACACTATATTACCCAGAGACTAGGGAACTCCAACGGCATGGTAAACCTGCTACTGTATCGCTCGGCAGGTCCTTGGGGAAAGAATCTGGCAGATTTTGACCTTCTTTTCTACCATTCGGGATATCCTGTATCATGGCAGCCCAAATACAACGAAATATTTGAAATTACCAATGAAACGGCACAAACCGGACAGCCACACGTAGTTCAAATGGCATTCACAACAGACGAAACATTGCTTTGCCGTGCCGAAGCAAATGTGATGCTAAAGAAATATGATGATGCAGCAAGAGACCTTTCTTACTGGTATATCAAGAAAGGTGGAAAAGGAGCTTCTGCCGACCAGATTGTAAATTACTACACCGAAAGAGAGGCCGCTGATAAACAAGCCCTGGCCGAAGGTGAATTAAGTCCGTGGCTCCTTTTAGTCAAACCGCTCAATGCCGGTTTCCCAATAGAAGAAGGTACACAGGAGAAAATGCTCCAAGGAGTATTGCACGCACGCCGCATTGAAACCATATTCAGCGGTTTGAGGTGGCTGGACATACGCCGCTTCGGCATAGAGGTAATACACAACGTAGAAGACAAAGATGACATCAGACTGCCGGCAGGCGACCTGAGACGCGTCATCCAGTTGCCTCAGGCTGTAACTGCAGCAGGACTGCCGGCAAACCCTAGATGAATATCCATATAAAAAGCAAAACAATGAAAATGAAACAATTCAAATACCTGCTACTGGCAGGAATCGCAGCGGGTTCACTTCTCTCCGCATGCAGCGAAGATACTCCAGAACGTGAAAACAGCGTCTTTAATACCAGTTCCGAACCCAAAAGTGAATTTGACCAATGGTTAAAGACAAACTATATAGATGCCTTTAACATAGACTATAAGTATCGCATGGAAGACATTGAGTCCGACCTATCCAAGAACCTGGCGCCGGCAGACCTCCTGCAAAGCATGCGGCTGGCAAAAATCATCAAACATGTATGGCTGGAAGCCTATGTGGAAACAGCCGGCATTGATTTCATGCGAAAACATGCCCCGGCTATCTTGCACGTGGTTGGATCGGCCTCCTGGAATGGAGACGGTACAATGACACTGGGGGTGGCCGAAGGTGGTCTCAAAATTACGCTCTACATGGTAAACTGGCTAAACCCCAGCAATATAAAAGAGATGAATCAATATTTTTTTAAGACCATGCATCATGAATTTACCCACATTCTGCAGCAGGATATCAACTATCCGCAGGAATACAATCTGATTAGTGCCGAAGATTACCGTCCGTCGGGATGGCACAACAGACACAATATAGCAGACTACGCCAGCCTGGGATTTATTACCAATTATGCAGGAAGCATGCCAGTAGAAGATATCACCGAAATAACGTGCTGCTATGTAACCTTTACCGATGAAGAATGGAATGCCGTCTTTGAAGCTGCCGGAGAGGCGGGACGGACCAAACTGAATCAAAAAGTGAAAATCATGAAACAATACATGCTGGATGTATGGAAAATAGACATGGACCTGCTCAAGGAGGTGGTACGGAGGAGAATGAATGAAGTGGTACAGATGGAATTGCTGGAACCTTCGTGGACAAGTCCGCTTACCACTGATCCTGCCACAGGAAGGGCCGCTCTCCAGCTGCTGGAACAACAGTTACGCACACAATATGCAGAGGCACTGGAAGAAATGGATGCACACCCCGATGGCTGTCATATCCATAATGCCAATTTAATCAATATTCTACAACGTGACAAAAACTGAAATCATGAAACATATATTATATCTCATACTGTTACTGACTGCTTGTTTATTCAATTCCTGCAAGACAGAAGTGGATGACTATTTTGAAAGTTCGGCTTCACAGCGCATGGAAAATGAAATCCAAAAATACAGGAAATTACTTCCTTCTCCCCAATATGGATGGAGCATGGAGTACTTTCCAGGAGGCTCCCGCCAAACCAGAGGCGGATATGCACTGACCGTCTCATTTTCTCCTGAGGGATATGCTACATTCCGCTCGAGTCTGTCGGAAGATGTGGCTACCTCGGCAACCAGTCTCTATTCATTGAAAAAAGACATGGGCGGTACATTGAATTTTGATACCTATAACAAACTGTTCCATTATTTCTCTGATTCGGATCTTAAAGAAGGAGACGGACTAGGAAAAGGATTGCTTGGAGACTATGAGTTCAGTCTCCATACAAGCACAGAATCAGAAATTGTGATGTATGGAAAAAAATATCTTTCAGCCATACATATGCATGCCTTACAAGAACCTGCAGAAGTTTATTTGCAGAAGGCTAAAGAGAACCGATTAAGCTACGAAAACATACCAGCTGTAAGCGGAATCAAAGGCTTTTTTGCACAAAAACCAGTTACGGGAGAGGTTATTACCTCACAATATTTCATGCTTACTCAAGAAGGGCAGCAAACTAAGTTTTCTTTTATGTTCACAGACAAAGGAGTGCGGCTATATGCCCCCATTGAACTGAACGGACATACTGTCAATGAACTAATATGGAATGCACAAGAAAAAACATTCAGCACTCCAGATGGAACCACCCGTCTGGAGCTGGTAAACGACAGTCTGGGACTGAGGGAAGATGAACTGCTCGGAAATTATACACTTTCTTACTCCAACCAGACAGCGGATGTATCCATTGAAAAACAAGACAATGGAAAAATTATGATGAAAGGATTACCTTTTGACATCCAACTTGCGTATAACTCCAAAAAAGGAGCTTTGGAACTGAATGCCCAGCAAATAAAAGTATCTCCAGACGTGAGACTGGCCATATGGTCCTCAAATGCCGGAAATCTGACTTGGGAGAAAGGATACGGACTCGTTACCAGATGGAATGGAGACAGGGAAAATTTTGTACTCGAATGGGTAGACAACGGCAATGAATGGTTCGTAGAGGGAAAAAGAATCTACGCCAATGCCTTCATTTTGTGGAATACCGCGACAGGTGGCAGATACGACGGATACGGAGAATCCCGTTTTCATAATTTGACATTAACCAAAAAAAAGTAGGAGATTATTCATATGAAAAAAAATACACATTATCTGATATTGCCATTTTTTATATCTGTGTTATGTTTTTTTCTCTTCTCGTGTTCAAAAGAAGAAAATCAACAGTCGGCCCTGCATCTCCAGATATTGAAAACAGAGACTAATATGAACCACAAAGGAGGGTACGTTCTGATACAGACAAATGTAGAGGGAGCAGAAGTCCGAGTGAAAGATTCATGGCTGACACCTGAGATATCAGGATCACAGATTCGTTTAACAGCTTTGGCCAATCCCGGATATGAATCAAGAACCACCCTGGTTTTCATCAGCAAAGGAGATGAACTCCAACAACTCCCTGTTACACAATTAGGCATCATATCCATAACAGATGTACAATCGTATGAATTTCCCGAAACCGGTGGAAATAAAGCTTTCCTCTGGAACACTGACCAGGAATTTCAAATCGAAGGTCTTGATAACTCATGGCTTACTTACGAAACCAGAGGAGACTCTATTTATTTCACAGCTTCCGAACTGGGGTTATATGATGATACCCGACAATGCTCGGTAAATATCAGAGTCGGTAGCTATTACCATGCAGAAGTGGTTTTCAAACAAACAGCTCCAGCCCTTCCCTATCAATTGCTCTTGGGAGAATATACACTTGAATATACCCGATGGGTAGGTACGGATATTCTCAATACCGGTGTAAGCCTAATTGAAAAAGAATCCGGAAAATCATACATACTCAAAGGGCTAGCCTTTGATATCACCGTTTTATTCGATTCCTCCCAAGCGAGAATTGCCATCAAATCTCAGCCTCTACAAACTGTAAATGATCAGGAAATCTGGCTTGCAGCATGGGAAGGGCAAGGAGGTGGCAGCCTGTGGCCTAACAAAAAATTCGGTGTGATGAGCCAGTGGAATGGTGATAAAAGAAACATTGAACTGACCATGATACCTGACGGCGTAACAGATGAACAATGGAAAGACAAGTCAGGAAATCCCATCATCACCCGTGGGTTTATCTTATGGGGGAAAAATGAATATACAGCAGGAGGTCCAAGCCGACTGATTAACATAAAACTGATAAAGAAAAACTGATTTCTTGGTTCTTATAATAATATAGTTTTTGGGGGAAGTATTATAAAAGTACTTCCCTTTTTTATCGCTACTACCCTTAGAGATATTACACAAACACATGAAACATACATAGGTTAAGAACTTAGCGAACATCCCCTATTAATTACAGAACTTATATCGTTACTTAATTATTTATAGTATCCACTTGCCATAAAAATGAAACAGACTCATCTAAGTTTTCAATTTTAGCCACAACTACAAGATAATCAATTAAATAAACTAAAATCGACTAATAAATAACTATTTAACTTTGATTCACATAATATACATTAAAACATGAATGAAACTCATTAAAATTCAAAACATATCTATTAAATACGCATAAAAATTCATTAAATACGATAAACCTTTATCATGAATACTACACACATAGCCAACCCTGTTTCCGGCTTTTCCCAAAAGCAGGAAATCAACATACAGACATTACACAAGACTTTATAGTGAATCTAATATCAAATCTTTTATTTTAATCTAAACTATTTATTTTATGTCTAAAATCATTGCTAGACCAATCGGAATGCTGATGCTTTTCTCTGCAGCCTTTGCAGGAAATCTACCGGTATATTCCGGTAATGAAACAAACGGAACCAATGCAGTTCTTCAAGATGAAAAATGCAAGGGAGTCGTAAAAGACACCGAGGATGAAGTCATCATCGGAGCTTCTGTCGCAGTCAAAGGTACGACTACGGGAACAATTACTGACCTCAACGGTGCCTTTTCCTTAAACGGAGTCCGTAAAGGAGATGTACTGGTCATCTCATTTGTAGGCTACAAGACGCTGGAAATCCCATGGGGGGGGATTTTAAACGTTGAAATTCAGGCAGATACACAAAATTTAGATGAAGTCGTAGTTGTAGGATACGACACCCAGAAGAAGGTCAACGTAACCGGTGCGGTAAGTACCATCGACTCCAAACTGATAGCAGCCCGCCCAGTAAGAAATGTGGCACAGGCCCTGCAGGGACAAATCCCCGGACTTCAGTTGTCGGTAGGCAACGGCGGCGGTGCCCTGAACAGCGAACTCAACGTATCCATCCGCGGTGGAGGTACTATCGGAGCCGGCTCCAACGGTTCTCCGCTGATTCTCATCGACGGTATAGAAGGCAACATGAACTCTGTCAACCCCAATGACATCGCCAACATCTCGGTACTGAAAGACGCAGCCTCGGCCTCCATCTACGGTGCCCGTGCCGCCTTCGGAGTCATCCTTATTACCACCAAGAACGGAAATTCCGGAAAAACCCGGGTCAGCTACAGCGGAAACCTGCGTTTCTCCACTGCCATCCAGGTGCCCCACATGGCGAACTCCTGGGAATTTGCCAACTATTACAATGCGGCAGCCATCAACGGCGGCGGTTCACCGATCTTCGATGAAACCGCCCTGTCGAATATCCGGAAATACATGAACGGTGAGTTCACCGACCCCAGCACTACGGAATATTACGGAACCGTGGTCAATCCCGACAACAACAAATTCAAGAACTATGCCGGTTCGTTTGCCAATACCGACTGGTTCGCTGAGTTCTACCGGAAAAACGCCCCCTCACACGAACACAATGTGAACATCAGTGGAGGTAATGACAAAATCACCTACATGCTGAGCGGAAGTTTCTTTGACCAGCAGGGACTGATACGGCACGGTAGCGACAACTTCAAGCGGTATACGCTGAACGGAAAAATCTCCGCCCAGCTGACCTCGTGGGCGAAGATGAACTTCACCACCAAATGGACACGCGAGGCATTCAAACGGCCGACCTACCTTACCGGCCTGTTCTTCCACAACATTGCCCGCCGCTGGCCGACCTGTTTCGTAAAAGACCCCTACGGCAACTATGCAGCCGATATGGAAATCATCCAGCTCAGGGAAGGTGGAGAGCAGTCGGAACAGAAAGACCTGTATACCAACCAGCTGCAATTCGTCTTTGAACCGATAAAGGACTGGCACATTACGGTAGAGGGAAGCATGCGCCAGACACAGAAAAAAACACAGTGGGCCATACTTCCCATTTACGGGCACTATGCAGACAATACGCCGTATCTGCTGTCATGGAACGGAGGAGCGGCGGGCTATTCGGAAGCGCATAATACGCGTTATGGAGAAGATTACTATTCTACCAATATCTATACCGATTATGCAAAGCACCTCAAGGAACATTTCTTCAAGGTAATGCTCGGATTCAATGCAGAACTGTACAAAGACGATTCGCTTACCGGATTCGGTACCAACCTGATTACCCCTTCCGTACCGGAACTGAATGCGGCACAGGAAAATCACAAAGCCTATAATGAGAAAAAAGATTATGCCATTGCCGGTTTCTTCGGACGCCTCAACTACAACTATCAGGAAAAGTATCTCTTCGAAGCCAACCTGCGCTACGACGGTTCGTCACGCTTCCTGGGCGACAAGCGCTGGGGCCTGTTCCCTTCATTCTCTGCCGGATGGAACATCGCCCGTGAAGACTTCTTCAGACCGCTGAACGGAGTAATCGGTACCTTCAAGTTCAGAGGTTCCTGGGGACAGCTGGGCAACAACAATACCAAGTCGTATTATCCGTTTTACCAGGCAATGCCTACCGGTGTGAAGAATTCGGGATGGCTGATAGACGGTGAGAAACAAAACACTGCCGGACTGCCCGGAATTGTGAGCAACCTGCTGACCTGGGAGACAGTGGAAAGCTGGGACCTGGGATTCGACTGGGGCATGTTTGACAACCGCCTGACCGGATCGTTCAGTTACTACAACCGTCTGACCAAGAACATGGTGGCCGATTCGCCGAACCTTCCGGGAGTTCTGGGAGCAACTCCTCCCAAACTGAACAATGCCGACTTGAAGTCCTACGGATGGGAACTGGAGATTGCATGGAGAGACCAGATCAAGGATTTCCATTACGGAGTCCGACTGACACTGGATGACAACCAGGAAAAAATCACCCGCTACTACAATCCTACCGGAAGCCTGTCTACGCATTACAACGGCAAAATGATCGGTGAGATCTGGGGATATACGACAGTAGGCATTGCACAGTCGCAAGAACAGATGGATGAACACTTGAAAACGCACAAGCCCAACTGGGGTTCGGGATGGAGAGCCGGTGACATCATGTTTGCCGATATCAACGGGGACGGAATCATCAACGAAGGATCGAATACCCTGGAAAACCATGGAGACCTGAAGATCATCGGCAATGACAAGCCCCGGTACAAGTTCGGCCTGACCCTGGACGGGGAATGGAAAGGCATTGATTTCTCCGTCTTCCTGCAGGGAGTACTGAAGCGTGACTACTGGCTGGGAGGCCCTTATTTCTGGGGAGCCAGCGGCGGACAATGGCAGTCGACTGCATTCAAGGAACACCTGGACTACTGGACACCGGAAAACCCGGGAGCCTATTATCCCCGTCCGGATTTCAGTTCGGGAAAAAATCAAAAGAAACAAACCGGTTATCTGCAAAATGCAGCCTACCTGCGCATAAAGAATGCCCAGATCGGATATACGCTGCCTCAGGCATGGACCCGCAAGGCAGGCATGGAAATGGTAAGAGTATATGTATCGGGAGACAACCTGCTGACCTTCTCGAACATCATTTCAATCTTCGACCCGGAAACACTTGGAGGCGACTGGGGAGAGGGCAAGCTGTACCCGTTGCAGCGCACGATTTCGGTTGGATTAAATGTAAACTTCTAAAAACTAATGAATATGAAACTGATTTTCAAGCACCTGTTTTTCTGTTCACTGATGGGAATGGGAGGATTCGGACTGACGGCATGCAACGATTTTCTTGACCGTGAGCCCATTACACTGATCACTCCCGATACCTATTTTACAACGACAGACCACATTGCCAATTATGTCATCAACTATTATAACAGCTACCTGGTAAATACGCAGGGAACGGTTTTATTCCATCAGACCACCTGGAACGCCGGACTGGCAATCAATGACAACTATACAGACAATTATGTGAGGGAAAATGCCTCCCTGCAGTATTTTGCCAAAAACTGGATGGTACCCACGGAACAGAACCTGAAAGAAGAATATGCCAAAATAAGGGTATGGAATTACCTCATTGAAAACGTAGAGCCGAGAATGGCACAGATCAGCGGTACGGAGGAAGACAAAAAACATTATCTGGGAGAAGGCTATTTCTTCCGTGCCATGACCTACTTCAATGCAATGGCCAAGTTCGGCGACCTGCCCATCATTACGGAGGTATTGCCCAACGAAGAAAGTTACCTGAAAGAAAAGTCGAAGAGAGACCCGCGCAATGAAGTGGCACGGTTCATCCTGAAGGACCTGGACAGAGCCATTTCCCTGCTCAAGGAAGCCGGATTCAAAAACAACCTGCGCATCAACAAACAGACGGCACAGTTGTTCAAGTCGCGCGTGGCACTCTATGAAGCCACCTTCGAGAAATATCACAGAGGCAGCGGACGCGTACCGGGAGATGCCGGATGGCCGGGAAAGGACATGCCCTACAACCAGGGAAAGAGCTTCGACATTGACGGAGAAATCCGCTTCTTCCTGGAAGAGGCAATGGCAGCAGCTAAAGCCGTAGCCGACCAGGTCCCCCTGACCACCAACACTCATGTGATGAACCCGGAATACCGGCAGGTCTATGGCTGGAACCCTTACTTCGAGATGTTCAGCCAGCCCTCGCTGAAAAACGTACCCGAGGTATTGCTGTGGAAGGAATACAACAAGTCATTGGGCACATCGCACAACGCTCCCTACCGTACTCTGGTAGGCGACAGAAGCGGTATCACCCGCAGCATGGTCAGTTCGTTTCTCATGAAGAACGGATTGCCGATCTACGCATCCGGTTCCGGATACAAGGGTGACACCAGCATCGACCTGGAAAAAAGCGACCGCGACGAACGCTTGCAGCTCTTCATCTGGGGAGAAAGCGACGTGAAGCTAAGCGACGAGAACAGTCCGGCGGTAAAAAGCGAACAGAAAGTGGTACTTTTCAAACTGCCGCAGCTTACCAATGCAGAGCTGCAGAACCGCGACCTGACCGGATACCGCCAGCGGAAACACTATACGTACGACTATACGCAGCTCAAGAGCGATGAACTGCTGGGTACCAATGCCTGCCCTGTCTTCCGTGCTGCCGAAGCCTACCTGAATTACATCGAGGCGTGCTACGAGAAGAACCGCTCCCTCGACGGTGATGCCATCAAGTACTGGAAGGCCCTGCGGGAACGCGCAGGTGTGGATACCGACCTGGACAAGACCATCCGGAACACGAACATGGCGGAAGAAGCGAAGTACGACGACCTGGGAGTATGGTCGGGAGACCAGATGGCAGATGCTACCCTGTACAACATCCGCCGCGAGCGCCGCTGCGAATTTATGGGCGAAGGAATGCGCTGGGACGACCTCATCAGATGGCGTTCCTGGGACAGACTCTTTACGAAGAAGTACATTCCTCAGGGAATCAACCTCTGGGATGCTGCCTACCGGAATTACGAGAACAATGAGAACACAAACGTGAAACCCATTGTGGCAAACGGCTCAACCGAGTCCAACTGCTCGTCCCGAGACCTCGGAAAATACCAGCAGCCGTTCAGTCTGTACCAGACCAACAACCAGTTTTACGAAGGATACTCATGGATGAAAGCATATTACCTGTATCCGATCGGAGTAGAAGAACTGAACCTGGCTCAGTAGAAATTTAGTGGGGATAAATTTGTAATCTAATCGAATAGTTCTTTA
>OKTS01000420.1_pt1 | contig 22900 bp, 18 predicted proteins | sample 1606331 | NCBI WGS metagenome assembly OKTS01 (sample SAMEA3879564, study PRJEB24766) | human gut metagenome | biome: human-associated habitat; feature: feces | place: USA | collected 1985/1987 | reverse complement strand
CAGGACCGCGCCCACGGGTATATTTTGCTCCTTTACCGCTGTTATGCACTTCAAGCCGCTTTTCCAAATCATTTGTCCAGCCGGTATAAAGTGATTCATCACGACAGCGTAATATGTAAACATACGCAGGCAAATTATTTTATAACCTCTACAGTTTCCATAATTACAGGATCTTTAGGGCGATCGCGAAAATCCGTAGGTACTACACCAATCAACCGTACAATATCCATCCCTTCAACAACTTTGCCGAAAATAGCATGATGCCCGTTAAGCCATGGTGTAGGTGCTAAAGTGATAAAAAACTGACTGCCGCCAGTGTTGGGCCCGGCATTAGCCATTGAAAGAATACCTTCGTCATCATGCTGCAGCCCCTCACCAAATTCGTCATCAATTTTATACCCTGGTCCACCCATACCAGTACCGGTAGGGTCACCGCCCTGAATCATAAAGCCGTTGATGACGCGGTGGAAGATCAGTCCGTCATAGTAGCCTTTCTGGATCAGGCTGATAAAATTGTTGACAGAGACCGGTGCCACATCCGGATATAACTCCGCTGTGATCACATCTCCGTTTTCCATTGTAATCGTAACAACTGGATTCTGTGCCATAATATTTGTTCCTTTCCTTTCGATGTATAAATTGATGCCAGGGTCAAAAGCCTGAAACCACGATGTGCTTGCACAAGAGTGGTTTTATGGCTTAATGACCCGCCCCGATATGAGCATAAAAGTGGAGCGTAAGCTTCACGATATGCGAATAGTGGGTAGGATTGCGAGAGCATGAAAGGCGAAGCAATCCGTGTATTATAGGGGGCAAAATACTTTTTGCCCCCAACATCAAAATATCAGTATAGTAACGATATAATATGTAGGGCTGTGAAAAATGAAAATTTTCTGGAAATTTTTAGAAAATTGGATTTTTCACAGCCTTTTTTTCGTTCACCGAAGTAATTGATACAAGAGCAGACTCTATGTTAAAATAAGAAACTGACAGAATGTATATGCATACAACAAGAATTAATACTAAGAAAGAACTCAGGCAGAATTCCGGAAAGGAGGCTACCATGGCGCGCATTATTTTCCACATCGACGTCAATTCAGCATTTTTAAGCTGGACGGCGGTTGAACAATTGAAAAATGGATCAAAAGTGGATCTGCGGGAGATTCCGGCGATTATTGGCGGAGATCAGAGCTCGCGTCATGGGATCGTCCTTGCAAAATCATCACTTGCCAAATCCTATGGGATTCAGACGGGTGAACCTGTAGTAAATGCATTTCGAAAATGTCCGAATCTTGTGACAGCACCGCCGAATCATAAGATGTATCGAGAAAAGAGCCGGATGCTGATGGATTTCCTGCGGACATATACAAAGAAGATCGAGCAGGTCAGTGTCGATGAATGTTATATGGATTTTACAGAGCTTGTCGGGCGATATCCAACACCGGTGGACGGTGCAATGGAGATTAAAGAAGAAGTGAAGAAGCGTTTTGGATTCACGGTGAATATTGGAATCTCCAGTAATAAGTTACTAGCGAAGATGGCTTCGGATTTTCAAAAACCGGATCAGATCCATACATTATTTCCGGAAGAGGTTCCGCAGAAAATGTGGCCGCTTCCGATTGGAGAACTCTTTATGGCAGGGCGTTCAAGTGTGGAGGTTTTCAAGAAACTTGAAATCAATACAATTGGAGATCTTGCTCATGCGGATGTAAATGTAATTACGCTGCATTTAAAAAGTCATGGACGGATGCTCTGGAATTTTGCAAATGGAATTGGAGACGATAAGGTACAGTATGAACCGGAAGAGGCAAAGGGAGTAGGAAATTCAACGACTCTGTCAGAGGATGCAACGACTTATGAAGAAGCGAGAGATGTATTTCGTGAGCTTGCACAGAGCGTGGGAAGCAGGCTGAAGAAGGCAGGCAAGAAAGCCGGGATGGTGAGCATGGAGGTACGCTACTATGATTTCAGAAATATGTCGCATCAGGTGCAGCTTCAAAAGCCAACGAATGATCCGGTTATCTTATGTGAGACAGCATGTAATTTGTTCCGTGAAAGCTGGAGTGGAGAACCTGTCCGTCTGCTCGGAATCCGAACGTCAAAGTTAGTAGAAGAGAATGCACCGGAACAGCTGACAATCTTTGATATAGAACTTCCAAAAGAACCGGATGAGAAACATAAGAAATTAAATGCCGCATTGGAACAGCTGAACAATCGTTATGGAAAGGGTGCGGTTGTGAAAGGCACATTTTATAAACCGGACGGAAAGAAGAAAAAAGATGGAATTTAGAAGAGATAGAAAGAGGAACGTGCATTGAAAGAAAAAAATTATAATCTGGAATTAATTCGAATGATTTCCTTTATATTTGTTATTGTGATTCATGTATCGAATTATTATTGCAGAGCCTATGGCGATATTACGATTGGGGAGTACAGTTTTTCACTGCTATTAAATCTGCTGGCAAGGATAAGTGTACCATGTTTTTTCATGATTACAGGAGCACTTCTGCTTGGAAGACAGGAATCACTTCATAAACATGCAAAAAGAATCTTTCGTTTTCTAATTGTTCTGCTTGTGTGGAGCGTAATATATATGATCTGGAATGCAGTTTATATGAAGGATTCTTATCAAATCAAAGATTTATTATATAAGCCGGTAGAACAGCATCTGTGGTATTTGTATGCAATGATTCCGATCTATCTGGTACTTCCTTTTTTCCAGGTTATGTGTAAAGGGATGAACCTTCGGATGGAACGCGCATTTCTTGTGGTGATTACGGCGGCTGTTTTGTTCAATTATATTTCCACATTTTTTGATGAAAAGATGTATTATTCCGTCCCAATGGTGGGGGACAGAATCTATTCTTATTATGTATTTATTGGATATTATATATATAAATATCGTAAGCATGTGATGAAGGGGAAAATGATTCCGGCAGGTATTTTTGTAGTATGCATGGCATTAAATTATGGGCTGACTTATGCGGTAACCTTGCAGGATGGAGAACATTATGAACGTCTGCTGGAATATGGTAATCCACTGCTTGCACTGGCAGCAGCGATGGCATTTCTTATGTTAGTACGATTGAAAAAGAGCGAATTCAATCCGTCCGAACAGGCAAAGAAGTGGATTGACAGATTTTGTGGATGTTCCTTTGGAATCTATTTGATCCATATCATGTTTCTTGATGTTTATAAGAGAAATATTAAGCCAGAGACATTTTCAGCCTGGATCATGATTCCGGTAGTGAGTGTGGGACTTGTGTTATTGTCATTTGGATGTGTCTGGCTGATTCGAAAGACGAAAACAGGACGAAAGATTATGTAGGTTTTTTTGCATATGTGGTGAGATTATGTTATTCTATAAAGGTTAAGACAATCGTTATTTGCCTGAAAGTCAATGATGCAATACACCAGTTTAGAACAGGAGGGATAGATCATGAAATTAGATAAATTATTAGAACGCCTGGACTACACAGTAGTACAGGGAAGTGATTCTACGGAAGTAACAACACTGATCAATGATTCAAGAAAAGTGGAAGAAGGATCTGTTTTCGTGTGTATCAGCGGAGCAGTATCTGATGGACATAAATATGCAGCGGATGTTGCGGCGAAAGGTGCGGCAGCTGTTGTTGTAGAGAAAGATGTCGAAGTGCCGGAAAATGTGACTGTAATTAAGGTAGAGGATACTCGTTATGCACTGGCTCTGATGTCAGCGGCTTACTTTGGATATCCGGCAGATAAGATGAAAGTCATCGGTATTACAGGAACAAAAGGAAAGACAACAACAACTTACATGATCAAGTCTATTCTTGAAGAGACAGGACACAAGGTTGGATTGATCGGTACAATCGAGGCAATTATCGGAGACAAGAAGATCCCGGCATGTAATACAACACCGGAGTCTTATACAATCCATAAATATTTTGCAGAGATGGTAGAAGCTGGCTGTGACTGTGTTGTTATGGAAGTTTCATCACAGGGACTGATGCTTCACAGAACAGCGGGAATTCCATTTGAGATCGGTATTTTCACAAATCTTGGAAGAGATCATATCGGTCCGAATGAGCATAAGGATTTTGATGATTACAAGAGATGCAAAGGGCTTTTGTTCAAACAGTGTAAGCTCGGAATCGCCAATGTGGATGACAAGTATTTCAAAGATGTATTTAAAGGGTCTACATGTAAGATTGAGACATTTGGATTTTCACCGGAGGCAGATCTTCGCGCAGAGAATGTAGAACTGGTATCCAGACCAGGATATCTTGGTGTTGCATACCATGTTGCAGGAGTGATGGACTTTGATGTGGAAATTGATGTTCCAGGCAAGTTCAGTGTTTACAATTCACTGACTGCAATCTCAGTCTGCCGCCATTTCCAGGTGCCGGTTGAGATGATCAAAGATGCACTTAAGAAGGCAAAGGTAAAAGGACGTATCGAGATGATCAAGGTGTCTGATGATTTTACACTGATGATCGATTATGCGCACAATGCGATGAGTCTTGAAAGTCTTCTGACAACATTGAAAGAATATAATCCGAAGCGTCTTGTATGTCTGTTCGGATGCGGCGGAAACCGTTCTAAAGACAGAAGATTCGAGATGGGTGAGGTATCCGGAAGACTGGCAGACCTGACAATCATTACATCAGATAATCCGAGATTTGAAGAACCACAGGATATTATTAACGATATCAAAACCGGAATCGCAAAGACAGATGGAAAATATGTGGAAATCTGTGATCGTAAAGAGGCAATCAAATATGCAATCGAACACGGCGAACCGGGTGATGTTATTGTGCTGGCAGGAAAAGGACATGAGGACTATCAGGAAATCTGCGGTGTGAAGCATCCGATGGATGAGCGTGTGCTGATCAAAGAAGTTCTGGAAGAATTAAAAGAGAAATAAGATTGTGTTTGCAGATGTTATTGTAGATATAGAACATGAAAAACTGGATAAGATCTTTCAGTACCGAATACCGGAACGACTGAAAGACGAGCTGCATCCGGGGATGGAAGTAATTATTCCTTTTGGAAAAGGAAACCGACAGATCAAAGGTTATGTGACTTCATTATCAGAGACTTGCAATTATGATCTGTCAAAGGTGAAGGAGATCACAGACATTTCCAGAAACAGTGTGGCAATCGAAGCGAGACTGATCGCGCTGGCGGCGTGGATGAAAGAGCAGTATGGCGGAACGATGATCCAGGCACTTAAGACAGTGCTGCCAATCAAGCAGAAGGAGAATGCGAAGGTAAAGAAACATCTCCGTTTGCTGCTTACTGAGGAAGAGAGTCAGGAGAAGCTGGCTTTTTATCAGAAGAAGAATCAGAAAGCAAGAGCAAGGCTTTTGGAAGCTTTGAAGGAAGCCCCAATTCTGGATTATGAGCTGGTGACGAAAAAATTAAATGTGACACTGCCTGTGATCCGGGCATTGGAAGAGCAGGGCGTGTTGAAGATAGAGTCAGAGCAGGTATACCGTAATCCGGTGAAACAGGCAAAGAAATCACAACAGGAGATCATCTATACGGAAGAACAGCAGTATGTGATCCAGGGGTTCCGGCAAGACTATCTGTGTGGAACAAGGAGAACTTATCTGCTTCACGGAGTGACTGGAAGTGGAAAGACAGAAGTCTATATGGAGATGATCCGCACGGTTGTTGACCAGGGAAAACAGGCAATTGTTCTGATTCCGGAGATCGCACTGACCTATCAGACAGTGATGCGGTTTTATCGCTGTTTCGGCGACAGAGTTTCTATCATGAACTCAAGACTGTCTGCCGGAGAACGTTACGATCAGATGATGCGTGCAAAGAGGGGCGAGGTCGATGTGATGATCGGACCACGTTCTGCACTTTTTACTCCATTTCCGGATTTGGGGTTGATTGTTATTGACGAAGAGCATGAACCAACCTACAAGAGTGAGCAGGTGCCACGTTATCATGCAAGAGAAGTAGCAGTCCACAGGGCAGAAGTAGAAGATGCAAGCGTTGTGCTCGGAAGTGCAACTCCGTCAATGGAGGCAATGTACCGGGCAAGGCTTGGTGAGTATCAGCTTTACGAGATGAAGAATCGTTCTCATATGCAGCAGATGGCGACTGTGCATACAGTTGATATGCGAAAGGAACTGAAGAATGGAAACCGTTCCATCTTGAGTGAGAAGTTGCAGGAACTGATTGAAGACAGACTGAATGCAAAAGAGCAGATTATGCTGTTTTTGAATCGCAGAGGATATTCTGGTTTTATTTCCTGTAGAGAATGTGGCCATGTAGTGAAATGCCCGCACTGTAATGTATCCTTGTCGGTACACAAAGGTGGAAAAATGGTCTGCCATTACTGTGGTTATGAACAGCCGAAGGTGACGGAGTGTCCGGAATGCGGTTCCCGTTATATCGGAGAATTCCGCGCAGGAACCCAGCAGATCGAGGACATGGTGAAAGCAAGATTCCCACAGGCAAGAGTTCTCCGTATGGATATGGATACAACGAAGAAAAAGGATTCCCATGAGCAGATTTTATCTGCCTTTGCGAATGAAGAGGCGGATATTCTTGTGGGAACACAGATGATCGTAAAGGGACATGATTTTCCAAAGGTCACATTAGTCGGTGCATTGGCAGCAGATATGTCACTTTATACAGATGATTATCGTTCCGGTGAGCGAACATTTCAGCTTTTGACACAGGCAGCAGGCCGTGCCGGAAGAGGTGACAGACCGGGTGAGGTCGTGATTCAGACTTACGATCCGGAGCATTATGCAATCGAGGCTTCAGCAGCGCAGGATTATGAAGCATTCTATGAGAAAGAAATCCGTTACCGCAGTCTGATGGGATATCCACCGGTGGAGAACCTGATGGCAGTACTTGCAGCATGTGAAGATGAGGTGCTTTTAGAGAAAGCGTGCAAGTATCTGAAGGAATACATTTTGAGGATCAAAGGTCAGGCACAGCTCGATGTGATCGGCCCGGCAAGTCCGGGAGTGGATAAGATCAAAGATATTTACCGGAGAGTGATTTACGTAAAAGCGCCGGAATACCGAACCTTAGTTGTATTAAAAGACAGGATGGAACAATATATAGAAATTAACTCAGGGTTTCAGAAAATGAGAATCCAATTCGATTTTAACCCGATGAATTTATAGAAAAGAGAGGAAAGAATAATGGCAATCAGAGAAGTAAGAGAGATGGGCGATGATGTTCTTGAAAAACAGTGTAAACCAGTGACGAAGATGACACTTCGTACAAAGATTTTAATTGAAGATATGCTTGATACGATGTATGAGAAGATGGGGGTGGGTCTTGCAGCACCGCAGGTTGGTATTCTCAAACAGATTGTAGTGATTGATGTCGGAGAGGGTCCGATCGTTTTGATCAATCCTGAGATTGTTGAGACATCCGGTGAGCAGACAGGCGAAGAAGGTTGCTTAAGTGTGCCGGGAAAATGGGGAATCGTAACTCGTCCGAATTATGTAAAAGTACGTGCACTTAATGAAAATATGGAGGAGTTTGAGATAGAAGGAGAAGAACTTCTTGCAAGAGCGTTCTGTCATGAGATCGATCACCTGGGAGGACACCTTTATGTAGAGAAAGTAGAAGGAGAACTGCATGATTCACCGGCCTACAACGAGGAAGATATGGAATACGAAGTGGAGGAATAATTGATGAAAATAATTTTCATGGGAACACCGGACTTCTCCGTGGGAACACTGGAGGCACTGGTGGAAGCAGGGCATGAGGTGTGTCTCGTAGTGAGCCAGCCAGATAAACCAAAAGGACGTGGTAAAGAGATGCAGCCAACCCCGGTGAAAGAAGCTGCGATAAAACATGGAATTCCGGTTTATCAGCCAAAGAAGATCCGTGATCCGGAATGTGTAGAAGAACTGAGAAAATACAATGCAGATGTGATGGTTGTCGTTGCATTTGGTCAGATCATCCCGAAAGAAATTCTGGAGATGACACCATACGGATGTATTAATGTACACGCATCTCTACTTCCGAAATACCGTGGTGCCGCGCCAATCCAGTGGTCTATCATTAATGGCGAGGAAGTGACAGGTGTTACAACAATGCAGATGAACGAAGGACTGGATACAGGCGACATGATCCAGAAGGTTGAAGTGCCGATCACAGAAGATGAGACAGGAGAAAGCCTGCATGATAAGCTTGCAGAGGCAGGAGCAAAGCTTTGTGTAGAGACTCTGAAGGCTATTGAAGATCATACGGCAACTTTCGAGAAGCAGGGAGAAAGCCCGACAGAATATGCCAGAATGCTCGATAAGAAGCTTGGAAATATTGACTGGAATACATCCGCAGTACAGATCGAACGTCTGGTGCGTGGCCTGAATTCCTGGCCAAGTGCTTACACACATTGGGACAAAAAGGTAGTGAAGATCTGGAGAGCAAAAGCAGAGGCTGATGGCACGGTAAAAGCAGAGCCTGGAACAGTGTTGAGTGTAGAGAAAGATTCCTTTACTGTTCAGACAGGGGATGGCGTCTTACGAGTTCTGGAACTTCAGATCCCGGGGAAAAAGAGAATGGATACAGGAGCTTTCTTAAGGGGATACACAATTGAAAGCGGAGTTAAATTTACACGGGAATAAGAGGACTTCTGGAGGGGGACTGCAGATAGATAACAGGAGGTAGTTTTGGTATGTATTATGGATTTTATTATGACTGGACTTATATACTGGTACTGATCGGTGTGGTTCTCAGCCTGCTCGCATCATCCCAGGTGAAAGGAACATTTGCAAAATATTCGAAGATCCGCAGTTATTCAGGGATGACAGGACGAGAAGCGGCAGAACAGATTCTCAGAAGAAATGGAATCTATGATGTGCAGGTGACTCATATTGCGGGAAATCTGACCGACATTATGATCCGAGAAACAAGACACTGGCACTTTCTGATCCGGTTTATAATTCAACTTCTGTAGCAGCAATCGGAGTTGCGGCACATGAGTGTGGTCATGCAGTACAGCATTTTGAAGGGTATGCACCTTTATCAATCCGTGGGGCACTTGTGCCGGTCGTAAATTTCGGTTCCATGATTTCCTGGCCGTTGATCATTATCGGCCTGTTTATGAATGGCCAGATGTCCAGCTTCCTTATTGATATCGGAATTCTGCTCTTTATGGTAGCTGTGGCATTTCATCTTATAACACTTCCGGTGGAAATCAATGCTTCCAGAAGAGCGGTGAAGGTACTTGGAAATTCAGGAATGCTCCGTGAAGATGAAGTTGGTGGAGTGAAGAAGGTACTTCGGGCAGCAGCAATGACATATGTGGCAAGTGCGGCCGCAATGATTTTACAGCTTTTACGTTTGTTGATCCTGACAAATGGACGAAGAAGGAATGACTGACAGCAGATAGAAAGAAAAAATGCTGTAACTGTTCAGAGCCAACCTCCAAAATGCTATGCATTTCGTCGGTGTGGCGTATCCGCCAAATAAAATTTCAAAAACAGTCTTAAAAATGCAAGCATTTTACAACTGTATTTTAAAATTTTGCTTGGCTCTGAACAGTTACAAAATGCGGAGAATAGGAGATTATTTATGGGAAAGCAGATCAATGAACGCGAGGTCGTTCTAGAGATTTTGATGGAAATAACAGAGAATGGAGCATATAGTCATAAGATTCTTGGCGATGTTCTGTCAAAATATCAATATCTTGAGAAACGTGAGCGTGCATTTATCACCAGAGTTGTGGAAGGTACTCTGGAACATATGATAGAAATTGATTATATTTTGAATCAGATTTCTAAGACAAAGGTTAAGAAGATGAAACCGGTCATCCGTAATCTTCTTCGTAGCAGTGTCTATCAGCTGAAATATATGGATAGCGTACCGGATCATGCGGTGTGCAGTGAGGCAGTAAAGCTTGCGGTTCGAAAAGGATTTTCAGGTCTGCGGGGATATGTGAATGGAGTTCTGAGAAATGTTGTCCGCAAGATGGATGAGATCGAGTATCCAAAAGAAGATGTACAGAGATTGTCTGTGAAATATTCTGTCCCGGAATGGATTCTTTCTTTATGGAAGAAAGAATATGGGGAAGAGATCACAGAGAAGATGGCAGCAGATTTTCAGAAAGAGAAGCCGATTACGATCCGATGTTGTATGAACCGGGTTACACCGGAAGTATTGAAAGAAAAACTGGAAGCAGAAGGAGCGAAAGTAGAAGCACATCCGTATCTTCCTTATGCGTTTTATCTTTCAGATTATGATTATCTGGAAGGTCTGGAAAGTTTTCAGGAAGGACTCTTTGCAGTACAGGATATCAGTTCTATGTTTGTCGGAGAACTGGCAGATCTAAAAGCCGGCGATCATGTAATTGATGTCTGTGCAGCACCGGGAGGAAAATCACTTCATGTGGCAGAGAAGCTTCAGCTGGCAGATGAAGTGGCGGCGAGAGAGAATGGAACAGAAAAAAAGACAGGACGGGTTGAAGCAAGAGATCTGACCGAATATAAGACAGATCTGATCTGGCAGAATATCGACCGTTCCGGACTTGGAAATATTTGTGCTGTATGCAAGGACGCTTCTGTATTTGATGAGTATGATAAGGAAACAGCGGATCTTGTGATTGCAGACCTTCCATGTTCAGGTCTTGGCGTTCTTGGCAAAAAACCAGATCTGAAATATCGCGTACAACCGGAAGATCTTGAAGAACTTGCAGATTTGCAGAGAAAGATTCTGACTTGCGCACAAGCAATCGTCAAGGATGGCGGCACATTGCTGTACAGCACATGTACCGTAAATCCGGGAGAAAACATGGACAATGTACACTGGTTCTTGAAAGAATACCCACAATTTGAACTGGACGATATTACAGAAAATCTTTGCAAGGAGTTACGAAGTGATGTGATCGAGAAGGGATGTATCCAATTCTTCCCGGGAGTTCACGATTGTGACGGATTCTTTATTGCAAGATTAAAGAAAAAAGCATGATTTTCAGGAAATGTGAAAAAATAGAAAAAGCAGACAAACAATGTGAATAACTCACAGAAAAAGCGAAATACAGGAGGAAAACTTTAAGATGAAGAAGGATATCCGTGCTTATGGATATGAAGAATTACAGAAAGAGATGGCGACAATCGGAGAAAAAGCATTTCGTGCAAAACAGATTTATGAATGGCTGCATGTGAAGCTGGTAGATCATTTTGACGAGATGACGAATCTTTCAAAGGCATTGAGGGAAAAACTGGAAGAGAATTATGAGATTCTCCCGGTTGTTATGCTGGAGAGACAGATTTCCCAGATTGACGGTACGAACAAGTTCCTGTTCCGTCTTTATGATGGGAATGTAGTCGAAAGTGTTCTTATGAAATATAAGCATGGAAATTCTGTCTGTATTTCCTCCCAGGTCGGTTGCAGGATGGGATGTGCATTCTGTGCATCAACGATCGGAGGTCTGGTGAGAAATCTTTCTCCGTCTGAGATGCTTGGACAGATCTATCAGATTCAGAAGATAAGTGGTGAGAGGGTTTCGAATGTGGTGATCATGGGAACTGGAGAACCGATGGATAATTACGATAATTTCCTGAAGTTTATTCATTTACTTACAGATGAGCATGGACTGAATATCAGTCAGAGAAATGTCACCGTATCAACCTGTGGAATAGTTCCAAAGATGAAAGAACTGGCGAAAGAGCATTTACAGATCACACTTGCACTTTCACTTCACGGTTCCAATCAGGAAAAACGAAGAAAATTGATGCCGGTTGCAAATAAATATGATATCACAGAAGTACTCGCAGCCTGTGACGAATATTTCAAAGAAACCGGCCGGAGAGTGAGCTTTGAGTACAGTCTTGTACATGGTGTGAATGATACGGATGAAGATGCACAGGAACTGATTCATTTATTAAAGCATAAGAACTGTCATATCAATCTGATACCGGTCAACCCGGTAAAAGAGCGTGATTTTGTTCGTCCAAGCCGGAAAAGTGCTTTGAATTTCAAAAATAAACTTGAAAAAAGCGGAATAAATGTTACTATAAGAAGGGAAATGGGCTCTGATATTGACGGAGCCTGCGGTCAGCTCAGGCGCCGCTACGTAGAAACTGAAGGAGAATAGAAGGTATGAAGACATTTTCAATTACAGATGTTGGAATGGTGCGACAGGTAAATCAGGACTACGTCTTTACGACGGGAAAACCACTGGGTATTCTCCAGAACCTGTTCGTGGTAGCGGATGGTATGGGTGGCCATCAGGCAGGAGATTATGCTTCCAAGTGTACTGTGGAAGTGATGATCAAAGAGATTGCGAAGAGCGAGGGAGAGGATATCGAACGTGTTCTTGTGAAAGCAATCAAGTCTGCCAATCGTGAGATTATCAAAGAAGCATCCAGTGACGAACATCTGAAGGGGATGGGAACAACGGTTGTTGCCGCTACTGTGAAAGAACAGATGCTGTATTTTGCCAATGTGGGAGACAGCCGTCTGTATCTGATCAATCAGGGAATCCAACAGCTAAGTAAGGATCATTCTCTTGTAGAAGAGATGGTACGTCTCGGTGGAATTAAGCCAGAAGAAGCGAAGCATCATCCGGATAAGAATATTATCACAAGAGCGATCGGTGCAAAAGCTGATGTGGATGTGGACTTTTATGAACACCGTCTGAAACGGGGAGACATCATTCTGATGTGTACAGACGGATTAAGTAATATGGTGGAAGATGAAGAACTTTTCCATATTGTGCAGGGAAGCCGGGATATCGTCGAGGCAGGTGAGATGCTGGTGGAAGCAGCAAAAGAGAATGGAGGAACAGATAACATCGGAGTGGTATTGTTTGAGCCATTTGCAGATGAGGTGAGTGTATGATTAAAGAAGGAGTATTTTTAGGGAAACGATACGAGATACTTGGCCGTATCGGTTCTGGCGGAATGGCAGATGTCTATAAAGGCAAGGACCATAAGCTGAATCGTTTTGTTGCGATCAAGGTGTTGAAGAGCACATATCGTTCGGATGAGACGTTTATTAAGAAGTTTTTAAGCGAAGCTCAGGCAGCAGCAGGATTGATGCATCCAAACGTAGTCAATGTCTATGATGTAGGACAGGATCGTGGTCTTTATTATATGGTCATGGAGCTTGTAGAAGGAATTACGCTGAAGGATTACATCGAGAAGAAAGGAAAGCTTTCAGCAAAAGAGACGATCAGTATTTCTATTCAGATGGTGACAGGCATTCAGGCAGCGCATAACTGCCATATCATTCATCGGGATATTAAGCCACAGAATATTATTATTTCCAAAGATGGAAAGGTTAAGGTTACTGATTTCGGAATCGCGCGGGCTACGACATCAACGGCAACGCAGGCAGTAACAACAACGGTGATGGGATCTGTACATTACACATCTCCGGAACAGGCCAGAGGCGGTATTGTAGATGAGAAGAGTGATATCTATTCAGCAGGTATCACGATGTATGAGATGATCACCGGGCATGTTCCGTTTGACGGAGATTCGACAGTGACGGTTGCTTTGAAACATTTGAATGAAGTGATCAAGTCTCCAGCAGAAGAAGTACCGGATATTCCGTACAGTCTGGAGTGCATTATTATGAAATGTACACAGAAACTGCCGAATAAACGATATATGAGCTGTGAGGAACTGCTTCAGGATCTGAAGCACTCACTGGTAGATCCGGATGGAGATTTTGTAGTTCTTGATGGTGTGACAAAACGTATGCCGGCAGCATCCCAGGATACAGGACGGACTACGGTTGTTATGTCACAGGATGAACTGAATCGTATGAAGAATCGTCAGAATTATAATGATGATTATGACGACGATTACGAGGATGACTATGACGATGATTATGATGATCGCCGCAGAAGCCGCTATGATGATGATGATTACGACGACCGCCGCAAAGACCGTTATGATGATCGCCGTAAGAAGAATGAAGTGAATAAAGACACGAAGAAGATCATGAAGATTCTTATGGTTGTTGCCGGTGTTGTAATCGCACTTTTGATCATGTTCCTTGTAGGAAATGCAGTGGGCGTATTTAAAGGTGGAAAAGGAACGACTACACAACAAACGGATTCAGAGATGGTAAAAGTACCGGATGTGACAGGCAAGACATATGAGGAAGCCCAGAAAGAACTGAACAAATATGATCTTGGAATCCATAAGTCAACTGCGCCTTCCGATACTGTTGAAAAAGGAAAGATCATCAGCCAGGATCCTGCTGATGGAAAGAAAGTAAAGAAGCATACAACAGTCAATGTTGTGATTAGTTCCGGTGAGGAAGCAAAGACAACAACCATTCCAAATGTTGTTGGAATGTCGGAAGCTGATGCGGAAAAAGCACTTCAGGATAAGAATCTTGTTGTGAAGAAAGGTGATCCGGTCTACAGTGATGATGTGGAGCAGGGAGAAGTTGTTTCTGTCAGTCCGAGTGAAGGGGCAGAAGTAAAAGAAGGAACAACGGTTACTCTTGTAATAAGCAAGGGAAATCAGCCGGCAACAGTTCCGAAACTTACTGGAAAGTCCAAGTCGGATGCTGAAGCAGCACTTTCACAGGCAGGCTTGTCCGGAAATGCAACGGAAGATTACAGTGATACTGTAGAAGAAGGAGTTATTATTTCACAGGATACAGATGCCGGAAAAGAAGTATCCAAGGGTACAACGATTGGATATGTGGTGAGCAAAGGACCAAAGATGACGGTGGTTACTGTACCAAGCATATTATCCTTTGATAAGAATGCAGCAGAGAAAAAGCTGAAAGAAGCTGGTTTAGTACCAGAATATCTAGGTGAAGATGATAGTGTTAATGAATATGGCCAAGGACAAGTGAGTTACCAATCAATTAGCGCTGGTACGCAGGTGGAAAAAGGAACAACTGTCCAGTATAAGGTCAGCAAAGGATCTCAACCATCAGCCCCGGATAGTGGAAATTCCGGAAATGATTCCGGAACAGAAGAGAACACGAATCAATGATAACAGAGAGCAAGTATATGCAGGGAAAGATAATAAAAGGGATTGCCGGATTCTACTACGTGAATGTAGTAGAATCCGGAATTTTTGAATGTAAAGCAAAGGGTGCTTTTCGAAAAGACGGGATCAAGCCGTTAGTCGGTGATGATGCTGTGATCGAGGTACTTGATGAAAAAGAAATGACAGGAAATATTATAGAGATCCTGCCGCGTAAGAATGAGTTGATTCGTCCGGCAGTAGCCAATATTGATCAGGCACTGGTTGTGTTTGCGGTGACAAAACCGAAACCACATTATAATCTGTTGGATCGTTTTCTTGTCATGATGGAACGAAAAGAGATACCTGTCGTATTATGTTTTAATAAGACAGATATTGCAAGCCATCCTGAAATTGCAGAATTGAAAGAAGTTTATACCGGATGCGGATATCCGGTAATCTTCACAAGTGCGAAGGAAGAAGAAAATATCAGTGAGTTAAAATCACTTTTAAAAGGAAAGACAACTTCGATTGCAGGTCCTTCCGGTGTTGGAAAATCATCCCTGATCAATCTTCTGCAGTCTGAAGTGAAGATGGAGACAGGAAGTATCAGTAAGAAGATTGACCGAGGGAAACATACAACAAGACATTCCGAACTGATCGTGATTGGAGAAGATTCTTATATTATGGATACTCCGGGATTCAGTTCTCTTTACGTTAATGATTTCGAAAAAGAAGATTTAAAATATTATTTTCCGGAATTCACACCATTTGAAGGACAGTGCAAGTTCAATGGCTGTGACCATATACATGAACCCGGATGCGCTGTAAAAGAGGCAGTTGAAGAAGGGAAGATCCATAAGATCAGATATGAAGATTATACGGAGATGTACCGTGAACTAAAGGAAAGAAAGAGGTATTAAGTTTATGAAAAATATTTTGGCACCATCTATTCTCTCAGCAGATTTCAAAATTTTAGGAGAACAGTTGAAATTAACAGAAGAAGCAGGCGCAGAGTATATTCATTTTGATGTGATGGACGGAATGTTCGTTCCAAGCATTTCCTTTGGAATGCCTGTTCTCGCATCAATCAAGGGAGCAACAACACAGACACTGGATGTTCATCTCATGGTGACAGAACCGATCCGTTATGTGGAAGAATTCGTGAAAGCAGGAGCAGATATCGTTACAGTTCATTATGAAGCATGTGAAGATCTGCAGGCAACAATTGATAAAATCCATGCAGCAGGAGCGAAAGTGGGAATTTCTATTAAACCAAAGACACCGGTTGATGTACTGCTTCCATATCTGGATCAGGCAGAGATGTTTCTGATCATGTCTGTAGAACCGGGATTCGGCGGACAGGCATTTATTCCGGAATCACTGGAGCGTATTAGTGAATTGAGAAACCTTTTGAATGAAAAAGGACTTACAACTGATATTGAAGTAGATGGTGGAATATATCATAAAAACGTGGCAGAAGTACTTGCAGCCGGAGCGAATGTAATGGTCTCAGGCTCAGGAGTTTTTAAAGGTGATATCAAAGATAATACAGCAAAGTTTATAGAGATTTTAAACAGCAATGTGTAAGAGAACAGTTATTGTGAGCGGGGGAATGCTGGAAGAAGATTTTGTCCTTCCAATTCTTGAGGCAGAAGAGACAGAATTTATTATCGGAGTAGATAAAGGACTCGCATTTCTTTATGAACATAAGATCAAGCCGGATTACATTGTGGGAGATTTTGACAGTGTACCGGAAGAAGTGATCGATTATTATAGAAAAGAAGCAAGTGTACCGATCCGGGAGTTCAATCCGGTAAAGGATGCGTCTGATACGGAGATTGCACTTCGTATGTGTCTTGGACTCAGAAGAAAAGAAATCTGGATTCTTGGAGGAACAGGAAATCGTCTGGATCATTTCTGGGCTAATGTTCAGTGCCTGAATATTGCACTTGAAGCAGGATCTCAGGCGATGATCTTAGACAGTCATAATAGAATTCGTCTGCTTGATCATGGAATCGCAATTCGCAGAGAAGAAGCTTTCGGAAAGTATTTTTCAGTATTTCCGATGCAACTTCCGGTTGAGGATTTCTGTATCAGCGGTGCAAAATATCCATTGCAGAATCATTTGCTCTCATCAGGAGACAGCTTGTGTGTGAGTAATGAGTTTGCAGAAGGTGAAGATGAAGTGAAGATCTCTTTCGTGTTTGGAAAAGTGATTTTGATGGAGACGAGAGATTGAAATTCAAGCCCCATTATAGTATAATATTAGATGCTATTTTGGGGCTTCTTTTTGTGAAAGAGTCACATAACAGAAAATAAGAGAAATAGACCTTGTGGATTTAGCTTTAGAAATCAAGGTTTTAAGGAGGAAATAGAGAAAATGAAACTTGGAATCGTGGGATTACCGAACGTAGGAAAAAGTACACTGTTCAATTCACTGACAAAGGCCGGTGCAGAATCTGCAAACTATCCATTCTGTACAATTGATCCAAATGTCGGTGTCGTAACAGTTCCGGATAAGAGACTGGATGTGCTTGGAGAGATGTATCATACAAAGAAGATCATTCCGGCAGCAATCGAGTTTGTTGATATTGCAGGACTTGTGAAGGGAGCATCCAAAGGAGAAGGACTTGGAAACCAGTTTCTTGCCAACATCCGTGAGGTTGATGCAATCGTTCATGTAGTAAGATGCTTTGAGAATACGAATATTGTGCATGTAGACGGAAGCATTGATCCGCTGCGTGACATTGAGACAATCAATCTTGAGTTGATCTTCTCGGATCTTGAGGTTCTTGAAAGAAGAATCTCCAAGACAGTGAAGCTTTCAAGAAACGATAAGATGGCGGCGAAAGAGCTGGATCTTCAGAACCGTCTGAAAGCGCATCTGGAAGAGAATAAGATGGCGAAGAGCTTTGTGACAGAGGATGAGGATGAGCAGGCATGGCTTGCAGAGTATAATCTTCTGACAGCAAAACCGGTAATCTTTGCAGCAAATGTATCTGAGGATGATCTTGCGGATGATGGTGCGAATAATGAAGGCGTTAAAGCTGTTCGTGAGTATGCAAAAAAAGAAAACTGCGAAGTGTTTGTTGTATGTGCTGAGATTGAAGAGGAAATTTCTCAGTTAGATGATGATGAGAAGGCTATGTTCCTTGAGGATCTTGGATTGGAAGAATCCGGACTTGAGAAGCTGATCAAGGCAAGCTATCATCTTCTTGGACTGATCAGTTATTTGACAGCAGGTGAGCCGGAAGTTCGTGCATGGACAATCAAGAAGGGAACTAAGGCACCACAGGCAGCTGGTAAGATCCATACAGACTTTGAACGTGGATTTATCCGTGCGGAAGTAGTAAGTTATGATGATCTGATGGCATGTGGAACTCATGCGGCAGCGAAGGAAAAAGGATTAGTTCGTCTGGAAGGAAAAGACTATGTCGTTCAGGACGGAGATATCATGCTGTTCAGATTTAACGTTTAACAGATATAGGGAATATGCTTAAAAACCGGTTAGATTCATTGTTTTCTAATTGGAAAAGCAGTAAAAACAGGAATCAGGGACAACTAGATTTGTTCCTGATTTCTGTGGATATGAAAGGAAATAACATAATATGCATTACAATATCAGCTTTCCGAATTTAGGGATTTATCTGGATCATGTAGGAAAAAGCATCAGCATTTTTGGTTTTTCCATTGCTTACTACGGCATGATCATCGGTGCAGCAATTTTGATTGGATTTCTGATTGCCACAGCGGAGGCAAAAAGAACAGGACAAAATCCGGAAGACTATCTGGATATGGGAATTGTCGGAGTGATCGCAGGAATTGCGGGTGCAAGAATCTATTACGTGATTTTCTCCTGGGATTTATATAAAGATAATCTGTTGTCTATCTTTAACCTCAGAGAAGGTGGACTGGCAATTTATGGTGGCGTGATCGGAGCAGTGATCGCAGTTTTTGTGATGGCTGCTGTTAAGAAAAAATCACCATTTCAGATTTTGGATACAATTGCACTGGCGCTTCTGAATGGTCAGATGCTTGGACGTTGGGGGAATTTCTTTAACAGGGAAGCATTTGGAGAATACACGGATTGTCTGTTTGCAATGAGGCTTCCGGTTGATGCTGTAAGACCGGGAGATATCACAGAACTTATGCGCGAGAACATGCAGAGAATTGACGGAGTCAGTTATATTCAGGTACACCCGACATTTTTGTATGAATCATTATGGTGTGCCGGACTTCTTATTATATTGTTTCTGTATAGGAAACATAAGAAATATGAAGGTGAGCTCTTTCTTATGTACCTGTTTGGCTATGGGGCAGGACGCGTGTGGATCGAGCGGCTTAGAACAGATCAGCTTGTTCTTCCGGAAATTGGATTTCCGGTGTCAGAACTTCTGGCAGGTTGCCTGGTGATTGTGACAGGAATTATGCTGATCTATTGCAGAAGGCATTGCAGAAAAAGAAATGAGAAGAAAAAAGTGGATCAGTATGAGCCGGTGCCAACAAAGATCAAAGGGAAAAAACCACCGAAGTGGGATGACCGGTTGTTTAAAAACAGATAGAATGATAAGAAAAAAGTATAGTGATTCATAAGCCGGAAGAGTTAATGTTCAACAGAAAGTACTCTTCTGGCTTTTTCCATTTCTGCCTGTTTTAGTTAATAATCCCCAATAACAGCACTGATAACTATTCTCAAAATTATACTCTGTACACGAAAATATACAAAAGAGGATATTTATAACTCTAGACTTTTGTGACTTTTGGAGATATAATGAAACTACATGTGAATTAATTATACTTAACTCAGTGTAAAACCTATGTAACACCTAAGGAGGAATAAAAATGGCAAGAAAAATGAAGACCATGGACGGTAATCAGGCAGCAGCTCACGTTTCTTATGCATATACAGAAGTAGCAGCTATTTACCCGATTACGCCTTCATCCGTTATGCCGGAGCATATCGATGAGTGGGCTACTGAAGGAAGGGAGAACATTTTCGGACAGACTGTACAGGTTACAGAGATGCAGTCCGAGGCCGGAGCAGCAGGTGCTGTTCACGGATCATTAGCAGCAGGTGCTCTTACAACAACATTTACTGCTTCTCAGGGACTCCTTCTTATGATTCCTAACTTATATAAGGTTGCTGGTGAGCAGCTTCCGGGAGTATTCAACGTATCTGCCCGTGCACTTGCAAGCCACGCACTGTCAATTTTTGGAGATCATTCTGACGTTTATGCATGTCGTCAGACAGGAGCAGCTATGCTCTGTGAATCCAGCGTACAGGAAGTAATGGACCTTACTCCGGTTGCTCATTGTGCAGCACTTGAAGGAAAGATTCCATTCATCAACTTCTTTGATGGATTCAGAACATCACACGAGATTCAGAAAATCGAGACATGGGATTATGAAGATCTGAAAGACATGGTAAGCATGGAAGCAATCGACGAGTTCCGCGCACATGCACTTAACCCGAACCACCCATGCCAGAGAGGTTCAGCTCAGAACCCGGATATCTTCTTCCAGGCAAGGGAGGCTTGTAACCCATTCTATGATGCACTTCCGGGAATCGTTCAGAAGTACATGGATAAGGTTAATGAGAAGATCGGAACAGACTACAAACTGTTCAACTACTATGGAGCAGCAGATGCAGAGCACGTGATCGTAGCTATGGGATCTGTTTGTGACACAATCGAGGAGACAATCGATTACCTGACAGCTGCAGGAGAGAAAGTCGGAGTTGTTAAAGTTCGTCTTTACAGACCATTCAGCGCAGAAGCTCTGATCGATGCTATCCCGGATACAGTTAAGAAGATTTCTGTTCTTGACAGAACAAAAGAGCCAGGAGCACTTGGCGAGCCACTGTACCTGGATGTTGTTGCAGCACTTAAAGGATCTAAGTTCGATGCAGTTCCAGTTTACACAGGACGTTATGGACTTGGTTCTAAAGATACAACACCTGCTCAGATCGTTGCTGTATACCACAACGATGAGAAAGCTAAATTCACAATCGGTATTGAAGATGATGTTACACATCTTTCACTTGATGCTGGTAAGCCACTTGTTACAACACCAGAAGGAACAATCAACTGTAAGTTCTGGGGACTTGGAGCAGATGGTACTGTTGGAGCAAACAAGAACTCCATCAAGATCATTGGTGATAACACAGACATGTATGCACAGGCTTACTTTGATTATGACTCTAAGAAGTCTGGTGGTGTTACAATGTCTCACCTTCGTTTCGGTAAGAAACCGATCAAATCCACATACCTGATCCACAAAGCAAACTTTGTTGCATGTCACAATCCGTCCTATGTAAACAAATATAACATGGTTCAGGAACTTGTTGATGGTGGTACATTCCTTCTTAACTGTGCATGGGATATGGAAGGACTTGAAAAACATCTCCCGGGACAGGTAAAAGCATTCATCGCTAACCATGATATCAAATTCTACACCATCGACGGTGTTAAGATCGGTATCGAAACTGGTATGGGACCAACACGTATCAACACAATCCTTCAGTCTGCATTCTTTAAACTTACAGGAATCATTCCGGAAGAGCAGGCAATCGAACTGATGAAAGCAGCTGCAAAAGCTACTTACGGACGTAAAGGTGATGACGTTGTTCAGAAAAACTGGGCAGCTATCGATGCCGGTGCAAAACAGGTTGTAGAAGTTAAAGTTCCGGAAAGCTGGAAAGATGCAGAAGATGAAGGTCTCTTCATGGCTCATGCAACTCACGGTGCTCAGGAAGCTCAGGACTTCGTAAACAACATCCAGTGCAAGATCAATGCTCAGGAAGGTAACACACTCCCTGTATCTGCATTTACAGAATATGTTGATGGTACTACACCATCCGGAACTGCTGCATACGAAAAACGTGGTATCGCAGTAAACGTACCGGTATGGCAGCCAGAAAACTGTATCCAGTGTAACCGTTGTGCATATGTCTGCCCGCACGCAGCAATCCGTCCGGTAGCACTGACAGAAGAAGAAGCAGCTAACGCTCCAGAAGGAATGGCTACTCTTCCTATGACTGGTATGAAAGATTATAAATTCACCATGACTGTATCAGCTTATGACTGTACAGGATGTGGTTCCTGTGCAAATGTCTGCCCAGGCAAGAAAGGTGCAAAAGCCCTTGCTATGGAAAACATGGAAGCAAACGCAGGACTTCAGAAATTCTTCGATTATGGAAGAGAACTTCCGATCAAAGAAGATGTTATCGCTAAATTCAAAGAAACAACTGTTAAGGGAAGCCAGTTCAAACAGCCTCTGCTTGAGTTCTCCGGAGCATGTGCAGGTTGTGGTGAAACACCTTACGCTAAACTGATCACACAGCTGTTTGGTGACAGAATGTACATTGCAAATGCTACAGGATGTTCCTCTATCTGGGGTAACTCTTCACCGTCTACACCATACACAACAAACGCTAAAGGACAGGGACCTGCATGGGCTAACTCACTGTTCGAAGATAACGCTGAGTTTGGTTATGGTATGCTTCTTGCACAGAGAGCTATCCGTGATGGCCTTAAAGCAAAAGTTGAAGCTGTTGTAGCAGATGGCAAAGACGAAGCAGTTAAAGAAGCTGGCCAGGAATGGCTGGATACATTCGCTGTTGGAGCAACCAACGGTGCAGCAACAGACAAACTGATCGCAGCTCTGGAAGCATGTGGATGCGACGCTGCTAAAGAGATCCTTGCTCAGAAAAACTATCTGTCCAAGAAATCCCAGTGGATCTTTGGTGGTGACGGATGGGCTTACGATATCGGCTTCGGTGGTGTTGACCATGTTCTTGCAAGTGGACGTGACATCAACGTAATGGTATTCGATACAGAAGTTTACTCCAACACAGGTGGACAGTCTTCTAAATCTACACCAACAGGTGCTATCGCACAGTTCGCAGCTGGTGGTAAAGAGACTAAGAAGAAAGATATGGCTTCCATCGCAATGAGCTATGGCTATGTATACGTTGCTCAGATTTCCATGGG
>OKTS01000417.1_pt1 | contig 22983 bp, 22 predicted proteins | sample 1606331 | NCBI WGS metagenome assembly OKTS01 (sample SAMEA3879564, study PRJEB24766) | human gut metagenome | biome: human-associated habitat; feature: feces | place: USA | collected 1985/1987 | reverse complement strand
ATCAAAGAAAATCCCGGAGAATGCTTTCCTGTCCATAAAAACGTACACTCCGGGATCCGTATCAACATTGGATTATGCTCTATTACTCAATGGATGTCACTTCGTAATCTTTAGCTTCTACTGTCTGCTTCAATACATCATCTGCGATGTCTGCAGATAACGTAACAACTGCTGTCCCTGCCTCATGGCTTACCGCAGCCTCTGTTACCTGATCCAAACTCTCCAATGCTTTCTTCACTGTTGCCTCGCAGTGTCCACACATCATTCCGTTAATTTTCATTGTTTTTGTCATCGTTGTTTCCTCCTCATTATATACTATTTTAGACTGGATTTGTGAATTTCCAGCTCTTTTTTTATCTTTATGGGCATCATATATTTTGCAGAGATTCAATCTCAATGCATTGGATACCACGCAAAAACTGGACAGACTCATTGCTGCAGCACCAAACATAGGATTTAACTCCCAGCCAAACAACGGGATCCATACTCCCGCCGCCAGCGGAATACCGATCACATTATAGAAAAATGCCCAGAACAGATTTTCATGTATATTTGTCAATGTAGCACGGCTTAACCGCACTGCTGCCGGTACATCTATCAGGCGGCTCTTCATCAGGACAACATCCGCTGCATCTATTGCCACATCACTTCCCGCGCCGATTGCAATTCCCATATCCGCACGTGTGAGCGCCGGTGCATCATTGATTCCGTCACCAACCATGGCTACCCTGCCCTGTTTTTTTAGCTTCCTTATGACAGCCTCCTTACCATCCGGAAGCACACCTGCGATGACTTCGTCCACTCCCGCCTGCTTTCCAATGGCATTGGCAGTCTGCTCGTTGTCACCGGTGAGCATAACAACTCTGATACCCATATTTTTAAGCTGTCTGACAGCTTCCGGACTGTCCTCCTTTATTGTATCTGCAACGGCTATGATACCGCAAAGCCTGTCATCTGCGGCAAAGAACAGAGGAGTTTTTCCTTCCTTTGAAAATTCGACAGCTTTCGCGCGCATATCATCTGACACTTTTACAAATTTGCTGACAAAAGCAAGATTTCCTGCTTTTATCATTTTGCCTGCAAGTATTGCAGTCAGGCCATTTCCTACAACAGCGCTAAAATCCGTCACCTCTGCGACAGCGATTTCATCCGTTTTAGCGCGATCCATAATGGCTTTTGCAAGCGGATGCTCACTCTTGGCCTCGACTGATGCGGCTATTGCAAGAAGCGCTCCGGCATGATTGCCGGTTTCCTCAAAAAATTTCTCATCCGGCACGATATCCGTCACCTTCGGCTCACCGCTTGTTATGGTGCCTGTCTTATCAAGTGCCACAATCTGTGTGCGACCTGTTGCCTCAAGGCTTGCCGCTGTCTTGAAGAGTATACCGCTCTTTGCGCCCTTGCCATTTCCTACCATTATCGCAACAGGAGTTGCCAGTCCAAGTGCACACGGACAGCTTATCACGAGCACCGAAATGCCTCTGGCAAGCGCAAAGCCCACGGTCTCACCGGCTATAAGCCATGCTATTATTGTAATGATTGCAATTGTAATAACCGCCGGCACAAATACTCCCGATACCCTGTCAGCGATTTTTGCAATAGGTGCCTTTGTCGCTGCGGCATCAGAAACCATCTGTATAATCTGTGAGAGTGTGGTGTCTTCGCCTACTCTGGTTGCGCGGCATTTTATAAAGCCTGACTGGTTCACTGTGGCAGCGCTTACTGCATCTTTCGGCTGCTTATCCACAGGAATGCTCTCTCCTGTGAGTGCCGATTCGTTGACAGCGGTTGTTCCATCTATTATTTCACCGTCCACAGGGATATTTTCCCCGGGTCTGACCACGAAAATATCGCCCTTTTTCACTGCATCCACAGAAATTTCCTGCTCCACGCCATCCCTTACAACGGTTGCTGTCTTTGGGGCAAGCTGCATCAGGCTCTTTAAAGCGTCTGTTGTTTTGCCCTTTGAGTGCGCTTCAAGCATTTTTCCGACAGTAATCAGTGCCAAAATCATGGCTGCGGATTCAAAATAAAACTCATGCATATATGACATGACCGCATCCATATCGCCATTCACCTGCGCAGCTGTCATGGCAAAAAGTGCATACACGCTGTATCCAAACGATGCCGCAGAGCCAAGCGCAACAAGCGTATCCATGTTGGGAGCGCCGTGAATCAAGCCCTTAAAGCCGCTGATAAAAAACTTCTGGTTTATGACCATTACCGCCACTGTAAGCAGAAGCTGCAAAAGCCCCATAGCCACATGGTTTCCATTGAAAAACTCAGGCAACGGCCAGCCCCACATCATATGTCCCATGGAAAAATACATGAGAACAACTAAGAATATGAGCGATGCTATAAGCCTGTTTACAAGCTTCGGTGTCTCCCTGTCTACAAGCGCATCCTGCGCTGCCTTTAGCTGCTCTAAGCTGTTATTCGCTTTGTCATTTTCTGATTCTGTTGCTGTGCCTTTGGGACTCGCTCCATAGCCCGCCTGCTCTACTGCCTCCACTATCTGCGCATCTGTCGCGCTTCCCTCGACTCCCATCGAGTTGGTCAAAAGGCTGACAGAGCAGCTCGTCACACCATCAACCTTAGAGACCGCCTTTTCCACTCTGGCAGAGCATGCCGCACAGCTCATTCCTGTAACTGTATATTGCTTCATACTGTCTGTATTTCCTTCTTTCTACTATTCGAATCTAACTATTCAGAAGCCTTTTCTAAAATCTCTCAATTCCTGTCACCTTGAAATCCAGTCTTTCTATGGCAAATGTGATTTCCTCATCGCTTAGCTCTCTGGTTGCCTCAACATGTGCCACTCCATGCTTTAAATCCACATTTGCCGATACTCCGCTCATCTTCTGAAGCGAGCGTGTGACTGAGTTCTTGCAGTTCATGCAGTGCATTCCGTCTATGTGCACATCTGCTCTCGTGACTATCTCGCCTGTAAGCTGTACTGTGGCTTCCTCGTCCTCCTTCATGGCTCCACCGCCACAGCAGGCGCCCTCGCCCTTTGAATGCTTTATTGTCTCCTTTAAGCCCACAATCACCAGAGCGGCAATTATTGCTATTATTAATATTGTGATTATTGTACTCATTTTTATACCTGCCTTCTTATAATACTACTTCATAAGCTTCTGCAGTGTGTTCAAAAGCTCATCTATTGTCTCATCCTTGCCGGCTCTTATGTCATCTGCCACACACGTCTTTATATGATTGGCCAAAAGGACTTTATTGAAGCTGTTGAGCGCGGCATTTGCGGCCGCCACCTGTGTGATGATGTCAGGGCAGTAGCAATCCTCATCCAGCATACGCTTGATTCCACGGATCTGCCCCTCTATACGGCTAAGTCTGTTGATGAGATCCTTATATTCCTTCTCTGACCGCTCTTTTTTGCGGTTGCAGCAACAGCATTTGGTTTCTTTTTCTGCCATGGGTGCCTCCCTTCTTTCTTCATTCCACATTTGTTGTATATGTCTAACCATACCCCTTATGGGTATCTGTCTTCAAGAGCATTATATACCCCAGTGGGGTATATTGCAAGGGCAGATTTCCTTATTGAGAAATTTTCATGTTATACCATACTCGTATAATATCTCATATGAATATATACAACGAAAAAGCCGGTACATCATGCTTCCATGAATGTACCGGCTTTAAATACTTAGCAGTCCGTACGGGAATCGAACCCGTGTTTCCGCCGTGAGAGGGCGGCGTCTTAACCGCTTGACCAACGAACCGTGTATTATAATATCATGGTCAAACGAATAATGCAAGTACTTTTTTTAATTTTTTTTAAAATTTTTTCCGATCTCTTTACCTTGAACATTATCCCTTTAAATGCTTCTGGCTTTAATTCCATTTTCGTCCCTATGTATGCTCTGTGATAATCTATTATATTCCGGCTCCTTATCTCAAAGCACGCGTTCTTATCCTCATATTTTATTTATACGTTTTCCTCTTGAATAAGATTATACACCTCTTTGGTCACACAACGGTCACACGGAGCCCTTTTCCACGGATTTTGTAAAAAGTATACATTGAAAATGCCGAAAACTGTATAATTTTAGACAATTTTCGGCATTTGCGTATTTTTTGTTCGTTATAATCAACTATTATTTATTATATTTTTTGTATATCTTTTCAAAAGCAGGCATAGAGCGTTTTATCATTTCCCACAAAATCTATCAGGGCTGTTTTGGAAATTTTCCCTCATAATAATATTCTTCATTTTTCTACATTAGCTTTAATGTTTTTTATAATTCCATACGTTCTACACCTATATAACTCTCACCGTAATTTCTATTGCAACTCCAACATTATCGTTATCATTACTGCCCAGTTAGAGGCAAACATATTAACAACATCGTTTTCTTGTATTCATAACATTACTAAAACATATATGCATTTACAATATCATTTTCATCAATACTTAATAGTTTTAACACTTCCTTATACTTATTACAAAAGTCTATAATTTTTTGATAATTTTTACAATAGTTAAAAGCTGCTACAAAGGCTCTACTTAATGACGCTTTTTCAACTATTTTGTTGTCATTAAAAATAACATTGGCTTTTTCATCCTCTTTTATAATACATATCTTGTTTATTTGAAAGAAGCCTTCACTAAATATGTTTGTAAATTCATCAAAACATTGGTTTACAAATTTTATATCATTTTCATTAACTGCTTTACGCAATTCTCTTACCTTTTCTCGATCTATAATTTTATCATTTAACTTCTTGTAACTTACTATTCCAAATATAACTGCCTTTTCATAATTATCCGTTGTATACTTTACTTTTTTGCTACCGCGATGATTTTCATTAACAACATATACATCGTTTTCATTGACTATAGAAATATAGTTTTCTAGGTCTACTTTCCCTTTCATCTCTGTAATTATCTTGTTTTCTATTTTTAGATTTTCTTTATTCAATACGTGTTGTGCATTACTCAATTACAATCTCTCCTTTATTTACCAACTCTGTGACATCTTCTATTATATCTGCTTCTTCCAACTCTTTTATAGTATACTTTGATCCATCTGGCTTATAAACAACATACTGTTGTGCTCCTCCCTCACTTCCAAACCAAGGTGCAGCTTTTCCAGTTGTAAATTCATAATCTTCTACTAATTGATAATAATGAATTTCTGCCCCTTCACTATGAGGTGCTAATGTCCTTGATTCAAACGAATCTACTGAGTTTCCTAAAAATTCTCCTCTTTGTAACCCCAAGGCTCCTGCTACTTTACAATCTGCTGTTCCCACAAAATAATATTCTTGATTTTCTTTTTCTACATTAACTTTATAATTGTTTATTACTGCATATGTTGCATATCTGTACAACTCTTCTATTTCTTCTAATGAAACTTTTTTACTATAAACACCACTTCCGTTTTTATCTATAAATGTTGAGTCCATTATTTTATCATTTTTAGTAAGGATAATTGTATTTCCATCACTATCCCTATTTACCTTAAATTCATTTCCATTATATATACAAAATCTACCGTTTTTTATCGTTCTTCCCATAATTACAATACACTTATTATATTTTTTCTTTTAATACTTCAATTTCCGCCTCATTTTTATTAATCCATTTTTGATACATCCCCTTATCTATGCACTCCATCCCTAAACGAATCCACTCTTGGTAATCACCATTCATTGTTAATATTAAAATTTGTTTTTCCGTTTCATCAACTACTATAAACTTATATCCCTCATAAACAGCATATGTTTTTTTATCATATATTTCCTCAATTTCATCTTTTTGAACATACTTTATATATATTCTATTATTTCCAATCTCTTTTTCTACAAACCCCTCTTTTTTACTAGCATCATCCTCTGACCGCAAAACAATTCTACCATCTTTTTTAATTCCAGCAGAGTATTCGATTCCTTTGTAAATTGCAAAAGTAATATTTCTCATTTTTCCTCCCTTTAGGTAAAATTTTATATACAAAAAGGCTGCAGCGTCCGATATTACCGGATGTTGCAGCCGATCTGTCATTACATAAATGTTACTCCGTGTTAGACTCTAGCTTTGCGACCTTACGTTTCCATAAGTGTGCCCTTTTATACACAATATTTTATCGTATTTGCATTTTTATGTCAATTTTTAAGTTGGTAATGTTAAAAGCTCATTGCGTGTATAAAGCGTAATTTTACTTCCGTAGATAACTGAACCATTAAACGTATTACTTCCGTAAATTACCTCAGTTTTTTAATACATTTAATGCCCTTAATCTTGTAATAAAATTATCTAATGCCTCTTCCTCTGTTTTAAACTTTTTTTCTGAACCTGTTATTTTACTTGCTCTCTCATCAGTTGCATATACCAACCATTGCTCTGCAACATTCATAATTACCATTTCATTCTCTTTATTTTCCCTTTTTTCAAACAGATTTCCTCCTTTTAAACTCTCTTCATCAATAATCTTTTTCACTTCTTCTACTGTCATTATACTTTCCTCCACTATTTCCTATTTCTGCATTTTTTAAGTTTTTTCTGAACCTCCTATGTCACTTGTTCTCATCAAATACGACACACTTTACTTAATAATATCATATATCTCTTTTTCACTTAATGTTTCTTCAAATATTGCTTCATACCCTCTAACTCGTTCTAATATCACTTTTAAATACACCGCTTCATTATAAAATCTTTCAAACACAAACGGAGCTTCTTCATTTTCTTCGATATACTCACATTCACCATTTGGTCCAAGCAAATAAATATTATATTTATTTGACCCTTTTTCCTCTAAATTAATTTTTAATTTTTGTGGATTCATAATTGAGTAATAACTTTCACCAATATGTACCTTCATTATTTCATTAACATCTGAAAGTTTTACCACACCTTCTATTTTCTCTAAACCACTGTAATCTATTCCTTCACTAAAAAAACCTTTTATTGCAATTGCAAAATTTGTTTCCATTTCTTTTTCTGAATAATATTCGGCTATTTTTATACGCTCATTCCTTTGTATGCAATAAAAATAAAATATTTCTTTTTCTTCTTGCAAGACATAAGATGTCTCAACATCATATATAATTGTTATTTCATTTTTATTTGAAACAATATTTAATTTTTTTCCAACATATTCTTCTAACTTTTTAAAATATGCTTTTTCTAAATCGATACTCATTTTCCCTCTTTCATTTAGTAGCCTAACAGCTGTATTTTCACATCATCTTCTAACTTATCTTCAAAAACTTCCTCATACTCTCTAATTTGTCTCATCGTTTCACCATAATAAGTTACTTCGTTATAAAATCTTTTGAACACAAATGGATTTTCTGTCTCTTGTTCTAATATGTATTTCTTACCGTTTTTATCCAAAAAGAAAATACTATACTGACCATCTTCACTTTTCAATATATTAATTTTCTCTTCTTTTGGGTCATTTATGGAATACGTCTTTTCGTCTGCATATTGCTGCATCAATATTCTTAGTTCTTCTACACTGGTAACTTCTCTAAATTTTCCTGAAAATGGATATTTAATATTTTCACTAAAATTACTCTTTACCCATAATGCAAAATTTCTTTTCATATCCACTTCTGATGTATATCTTTTTTCTTCCGTTTCCTTTCCTCTTTCACTAACATACAATATATACTTTTGTTCCTTTTTTCTTAAAAAATATTGAATTTCAGAATCCAAATAGATATGGACTTCATTGTCACTCTCTACCAACTGAATATCTTTACCTACATACTGCTTTAATTTTTCTAAATAATCACGATTAAACATTTATTCTTTTCTCCTATACTTTTTCATATTCATTCACACCCTCCTGTTAATGTATAAAATTATGGTCTTATTTTAAAAGCAGCTCTGCTGCTCTTGAAATAAAGCCACAATATAACTACAATACAAATACAATACAATTCCACACCACAGCCTGTGGTGTGGAATCCGGCATTGAATGAATTTTACATGCTGAACTGATTTGCTATCTGTGTATCGGTTGACTCTACTGCCTCTGCAGTCTTGTCAAGTGCCATTGCGATATCATCAATCAGCTCTTTTCCTTTTACAAATGAAGGTCTGAGCTCTGCAAACTTGTTGGCATATGCCTCTGATGCTGAGCCCTCCCACTCTGTGAGCAGGGTTTCAAGTAATCTGTCCATCTTGTCGATTACGCTCTGTACATTCTCTGCTTCTGTCCTGTACTCTCCAGCCCTTTCTCTCATTGTGTCAGGTGTCATTCTGATCTGTCCCGATGCCATTTTCATGTTCCTCCTTTAGGTAAAATTTTATATACAAAAAGGCTGCAGCGTCCGATATTACCGGATGTTGCAGCCGATCTGTCATTACATAAATGTTACTCCGTGTTAGACTCTAGCTTTGCGACCTTACGTTTCCATAAGTGTGCCCTTTTATACACAATATTTTATCGTATTTGCATTTTTATGTCAATTTTTAGGTTAGTAATGTTTTATCATATATTTTCCTTATATGGTGTCCACTTCTGAACAATACAATCTACATCTTTTAATTCTACATACTTATATTGCTATTTTTCCTAATGTTTTCATTTTATTACCTTCTATTCACCATTTTTCAAGTTTTCCCGTGCAGTATGCATTATTTTGATTCAATCATACTTCTATTTTCTTTTTTTCTTGAACTACTTCTATTTTATCCTTGGCAATTTCTTTCTCATACAAGTACTTATCTGTTCTATTCAATCCAAGTATATCAGCAATTTTTCTATCACCTGTGCCTACAAAAAAAGTATCTTTCAACTCTTTCCTAATACTAACCTTATAACCATTAATCAAACCATAAGTTCTACACTCATATGCTTCTTGAATTTCATTTGGCGAAATTATTTTACTATATACTCCGCTATTATATTCATCAACAAACGTTGCATCTATTATTTCGCGATTTGTTGTAATTATTATTAAGTTTCCATCATTATCCTCATTTAATTCGTACTCATTTCCATTATATACACAAAATTCACCATTTTTTATCATTTTCTATTTTCCTTTCACTTCTACAAAATGTTTACCATCAAATATTGCAACAACAGTATCTTTTCCATTAACAACTTTATGTAATTCCGCACCTTTCTTAGGTTTTACATATTCACCACTTAAAGACCACTCGGGTATAATTTGCCCATTCCTTGCACCTGTAAATCCATTTAATGTACAAGGAGGACCATCTGTATTTGTTCCACCGAATATTTCCCCATATGGTGTCTTTATTTTTTCTGCATCTGTTGTCTTGAATTTAATATATGCATAAGTATCTCCACCTTCCGGATACGATCTTACTCCATCACCTGTTACATAATCCAGTCGCGATGACTCCACCATTATCTGAGCTCTGCAAACTTGTTGGCATATGCAATCATACCGTATTTAATCTGCAGCCTGTGAGCTTTCCGCTTTTTTGCTGCCTGGGAAAACTATCATCTGCTCCAGTTCTTCTTGGGGAACCGCCTGGTATTTTTTGAGGTAATCCACTGTATTAACTGTGGTTTTCTCTGTTCCCGGAGTGTCATATACAACTGTCTTGTTCTCTGTGAATTTATTGTCCGGAATAATATCATACTCTATCAAATCCAGATTATCTCTTACGCAGAATGTCATGTATGTTTTTCCATCCAGCTTTATCCTCTCAAATGTTCCAAATGATACTATATCTAGACTGTCCTCTTTCTCTGTCTGGTTCCATTCTTTACTTCCAGCATCCCTGCTATAAAGAGTTCCCTTTGAATACGAATACAGTGTCTCCAGCTGGGCATTATTTCCCGAATCATCTGTAGTGATTTCGCGCTGTACATAGCCTTCTTCTTCCACATATTTTTCATCTCCAAACTCATTATCATATCTTTTCCAGTTTCCACCATATGCGCCTATATCATATGTTGAATAATCCACTTTATTATGTATTATGTCACCAAGTCTGGTCTCCATAAGGAAATCATCAGGATTCTTATAGCCTGTTAGTTTATCTCCATCATATGAGATAATCTTAACTTTTAAATCCTCTGTTATTTCTACAGGTGAATTTGATTCGGCAATACGCATCCTATATAAAGTTATCTTTCCTTCCTCTTTAATCCTCTGATCTATCATCTCTGATATCGTGATTTCACCTTCCGGCTCTGTGGTCACACGCTCTGCTGCCGTGCAATCTGTTTCTGTTGCCTGAGCTGCTGATGTGTCATTTTCCTTCTTATCCTTTTTTTCACATGCTGTCACCATACATAACATACATGCTGCTATCATAAGAACTGATATTGCTTTCTTCATAATAAATTTTCCTTCCTGTATGCGTTGCATTCATGCCTATTTATTGTTATCTCAATTTTTTATAACGTACTTAATATAGTCTGTAACTCTATCACACAACTTATCATAACTTTCGTCATCCTCTCTCCGATTTTTATTACCTGCTCCCTTAGCATAGTCTTTTAAGTCCTTAATACTTACCTGCTTTTTCGGCTCTGCCTGTGCATTATATGCATCCACCATCTTCGTCACTTTCTCCACATCCGTCGTGATATTCTCACAGATATAGGTGTCACCTATCCTGGTTATCTCCATATCCATGCCAAAATAATTGGCATCTTCTATCATGTCCTGACATGTAAAGTCTGTTTCTGTCAGTCTGTCTTTTGCTTCATCAATTTCTGCATTATTTTGTACATTTTCATTATTTTCATCATATGCTGCATTTAAGTCATTCAAATAATTTATTGCTGCGTTAGCCTTGTTAATCTTATCTCCTACGGTTTCATTTATTATTACCGCTGAAAGGCCTATAGCTTCATCAATAATCTTACCTTTTAAAGTATTACTTGTTACATCAAAAAATACCCTGCATTCAGTCTTTTCCTCTTCCTTTTGATTTTCAAGATTCTGCTTTGTATTCTCAATCATGCCGTGTGGAAGTACATGGCTTACAATCTGATTATCTACCATTCCATACGCATCTATCTGATTGACCTTCTCATTTTCTTTTCCTACTTTTTCATTAATAGTTCCATTTGTTACCTTGACGTTATAATATTTGTCCAATATCTCCCTGTCATTGCTGTCTGTAATCTTGCATATGCTTACATCAAACGGCAGCTCTTTCAGGCATACGGATACGGTCACATTTTTCTCTTTATCGGAATGTATTGTAAATCCATCGTTTTTTCCATTATATGCAACTCCTATTGTCGGGTAGCTATCAACCATTGCTTTAAACAGGGATGACACTCTGTACTGCTCTTTCATCTCTTCAAGCGCTTCATCACTAATCTCGTCGTTTCTGTATGCACATTTTTCGCTGTAATAGTCAATTATATCCATACTTGTCTTATATATATCCACCGCCCTCTTAAATGTATTCGTGACACTCACACTGTAATACTTAGGGTCTTCCAGATCTGCATTATCTATCCACTCATCATCCTTGGCGTTTCCATAACCTGCGCGCAGCATGTTCTCTATATTTGCTATGGTTTCTTCCTCATCATCTGTGGACAGCTTTGGAAATACTGATACAAGTGCCTGCAGCTCTGCATCTGGTACAAATTCCTTCCGCATCTCATAGTTTATTTCGTCCCAGTTCATAACTGTCTTTCCATTAGAATCCACTGAATAGAATCGCTCTTTATAATACTCTGTTATCTTCGAGTCCACTTTTGCCTGTATATTACCAGCTTTTGTTTTCAATGTCTGGCAATCCATCGTATATATATTCTCAACGGATCTTACATTAATCAGAGCTGCCAGTTCTTTAATTGCAGTGCTGAATCTTTCCAAGTCCATATATTCGTCCCGAAACCTGGCTGCATATAGATCATCCACTCCATTTACATTATCAAACATCCTTCTTACACTATTGCTTGCCTCTTCATTTTGTCTCTGATATTCTGTTGCCGCGTTTCTTAGCTGTGATTCATAATCATATTGAAATATACCTTTGGTTTCCACTACACCGTAGGTTTTGTTTATTTCCTCCCACTGTTCTTCTCCTCCCATATAGCTTTGTATGTCATCGTATGCTTCCTGCGTAAAATCCTTAAATTTCATTATGCGTCACCCCTCCTTCTAATACGCTTCATATGTTCCTATACCATATATATCTCCATCTGCCTCATCTACATCTCTCACAAATTCATTAAGTTTTTTTGACATTTCCCTGAAGGATTCTCCCAGTATACTCTGATATGTATGAACAGCATCCTCGTACACTTCCAGCTTATCGTGCAATTCACCGCTTATAACCGCATTTGTGTTTATAATATCAAGTATCATCTGATATTCGTTCATCTGTCTATCTGCAATCTTTGCAAGTTCTGAGTATAAACGCACAAGTTCTGTAAATTCCTCCTGCTCAAACATTAAATTGTACTGTCCCATTACTTACTCTCCATTCTTCTTTTTTTTATTCTCAGCTGCTCTATATTGTCCTCATATGTACACAGCTGCTGGTTTATTTCATATATCCTGTCATTTCTGCTCCTGATTGCATTCTCTACATCTCTCAGCATTGAATCTATAGCATTCATCGCATTGGCTACATACGATTTTCCGTCGTTTAATGAATTAATACTCTTAAGTCTGCCCTTCAGATTTGTTATATTACGACTGCTATATCTGTCCATGCCGGCTATATTATCAACTCTGCATTTAAACCGGTTTTGCGCCTGCCATTTATATTCCTTTATTTTCAATGCTTCCTGATCCAAAGCATCTATTTCATTAAGCAGCCTGTTTTTCTCAAGCTGCAGATTTTCTACATTTGCCCGGTACCTTGATATTCTGCGACTTAATTCTTTTAGTTCCATAATAGTATTATTCTCCTCACCTTTTATATTTAAAGCTATTCATTAAATATAAATTCCTCATTAGCTAACATCAGACAGTCTCCCGGTAATATCTCTGTTTCCTGCCCCGCCTTTATTATCCTTCCATTGATAAATGTGCCATTGGTAGAATTTTGGTCCATTACATAATAACGTCCGTTTCGCATGGTTATCACTGCATGCACCCTGCTGATATTCGTATTGTCTGCTACCGCATAATCTGACTTTTCCGGATTCTTTCCCAGCACAAACGATGGTTTGCCAAGCTCTATCTTTTCACCTGTTACCTGCCTTGTAAGACTTGCAAAATGATAGTTCACCGGTTGCATCTGCTGTACGGATATGCCATCATCTGACAACACTGTAGTTCCATCCATGCTGCCCTGCATTACCTGCTGCATTATCTGTTGCTGCATTGTCTGTTGCTGCATTGTCACTGCTTTGTTTTTCAGCACGTTCACAACTGCACGCTCTTCGCGTGAGATATATTTTTCTATTGCATTGCCGTTGAAGCCATGGAAGCTTCTTACATAATACATAAATCTGGATATATAATTCGTATCCTCATTGATAACAGGTGTCATTGTATAAATTATGTTTTCTATAAACCCGACAATATCTGCACTTTCCTGTCCTCCTACTATCGGAAAATATATAAAGTACATCTCTTTTGTCATCTCGTTTATGTATACGTCATCCATATTAAAACGAACACTGTTTACGTTCAGTCCGTTATTGTATACATCCTCAACCATTATTACTATCTGCTCAATCATGAAAAAGAAATCATATTTGCTTATGGCTTTTTTCAATCTATCGGTAAGATTTATATTTGCAGGGCACGTATATATGACACTGTCTTTTTTTGTTTTTGTCACATGCATGATTCCACATGGTTTTATTCTGGCTAGCTGGCTTAGTTCGGTTTCATTTATTCTTTCCTTTCGTCCTGCCTTCATCATGGCAGTAACGGTCGATTTTTTTATGCTTACTTTTAATTTAGACATTCGCTATTTTCCATTCCTTATGAGATACATTCTGTCGTATGTAAAAATTCTATTTTCTTTGTTACTTCGAACCTGATATTGGTTTTCTGCAGCTTTTCGGTTATATCTTCCAATACTGTGGTTTCATCCTGCAATACTTCTGTCGGTGCATCCAGCACAGTAGTTTCATCTATATTTTGTGTATATCCCGGCTTTTTCTTATTCTCCCCTGCCAGGTTATATGACGGTGCTATCGGACCGGACGATGTTATGTCAATATGTCCCGCTGTCTGCTTTTGTACAATTGCTGCAATTCCTTTCCGGGCAGATTTTCCGGTAAGTGCACCTATGACCTTAGGTATTTCAAGCACTATAAGTATGACTATTGAAGCTATAAGCATTATGGCAAATGCGGTGAAGGATACGTAAAATATCATCCTGTACTGATTATAAGTCATCTTTGTTTTCCTCCTTCACGCTCTGTGCCTTCTCAATTGTTTTGTCTATATTATCCTGCAATCCTGTTATCTGCTCGCGCATTATGGATTTATCCAGCTTTTCTGTTTTGTCCTTTATTGTCTGTAATAAATCCATAACTTTATCCTTATCTGTCACTGCTATAAATGATGTGATATTTGTGTCAACTATATCATCTATCTCATTCCATACCTGAATCTTTGCGTCTAAGCTGTCAAAATCCTCTGATTTTGCATATAGCTCATTTATTTGCTTCCATAGCTTTTTGTATTCTTCATATGTTTTTTCTGTCTGTTGTATCTTTGCTCCATCATACTGGCTAATCAATGTCAGACAATCTGATATCTCACAGTATATTCCTGCCTCCGGATGATTCTCCTTCGCTTCCTTGAACCACTGCGCCGCACTGGAGTATCTGTCTTTTTCCACATTGATTTCGTAGTAGAATAAAAAGCTTTCACCAATCTTATAGCATACATCCTCATATCCCTTTGGATTTTTTTCTTTCAGCTTTGCCATAACATCATATGTATGCACCCGGCCATTGTGGTCCTTGCAATCTATACCTACCATCAGCCTGTTCAATATCTGCGCCTCATCCCTGTCCAGCACAAAATCGTCTGTCAGTTTGTCATTCAGCTTAAGATATGCCTCCGTCCTTGTCGGGTCGGTGACTATAGCCGTGTAATATCCATTGTCATAATTGTCATAGGTATCCGCTTCTTTTAATATGCTGTTATAGTTTTCATTTTTTTTGTGTTCTGCCGCACAATAGCTTAATACTGTGCTTGTTCCAAGCAGCATCGTCAAAACTGATGTGGTGATAAATACCGCAAGCTTTCTCTTTAGATTCTTCCTATACATGTCATCAATCTCTGTATAGTGCTCAAGGTCATACATCAGCTCAGCTGCGCTCTGATATCTGTTGTTTGGATCCGGCTGTGTACACTTTGTAATAATACGTTCAAGACCACCTGACAATGTTGGGTCAATTTCTCTGATCGGCCTTATTTCGTAAGGTGGCTCACAGGGATTCATTCCAGTAACAAGATGATACATTGTGGCTCCCAGACAATATATATCTGTTCTCGCGTCTGTCTGCCCCATTCCACCAAACTGTTCCGGTGCAGCATATCCCATCGTGCCAAGACATGTCGTATCCTCTATGTTATTTTCCTTATATTCCCTTGCTGTTCCAAAATCTATAAGCACCACATTTCCATCAGGCTTTAGCATTATGTTTGCCGGCTTCATATCACGATATATGATTGGCGGGTTCTGTGAGTGCAGATATCCAAGAACATCGCATAGCTGTTTGGCCCACTTTATCACATTTTTCTGCGACTGGACTCCATACTCCTGCAATGCTGTCTTGAGAGAATTTCCCTCTATATAATCCATTACGATAAGGAATCTGTCATCCTCATCTATGACATCGACAATATCAGGAAGACTGGGATGGCTCAGTTTTTTGAGCATATTGGTCTCCGCAACAAGACTTTGCTTTACCACCTCAAAATCCTTTACTCCATCCTTTCTGACCTCTTTTATTGCCCACTGTTTGTTTGCCCTTTCATTCATAGCCAGGTACACAACGCTCATTCCGCCGTGTCCAACTTCGTTTAGTATCTTGTATTTTCCGTCAATTAAAGAGCCTATTTCAAGCATCTGTTCCTCCTACTGTGCCTTTATGAGCGCTGCTGTTATATTATCGCGCTCTCCTCTTTGCATGCTTAGTCTGATGAGCTGCTCCAGTCTGTCGTGCATATTCTGCCCATCTACAGTTGCTGCCGTTTTCAGCATCTCATAGATTTCCTGTTCTGATACCTCATGCCTGAAGCCATCTGAACAAAGCAGAAGTGACATTCCATTTTTCATTGCCCCGGTCCTGTACTCCGGCTTTACTTCTGCTGATGCCCCGACACACTGCAGCAGTACATTCCTTCGCGGATCTCTCATAGCCTGCTCCTGTGTCATATTTCCATTCATAATTTCCCGCTGTACATATGTCTGGTCTGTCGTAAGCCTTTCTATATGGTCTGAAAGGCTATATATTCTGGAATCGCCCACGTTTATAATGTAGTAGGCTTTTTGCGTGACAAGTAGCGCTACCACTGTTGTTCCCATGTTTACTGCATGTGCTTTGCCATATGCTTTTATTTTTTCGTTCTGCTGCTGTATTACTTCATCCCACTGTCTTTCCAGAATCAGACTGTCAATATCCGGGTTCGACGATTTGCAAAGCTCAGGCAGCTGCTCGTCACTCCATCTGTCAAATGCTCTGACTACAGTGGCACTGGCCAGCTCACCCTTCGATAAGCCGCCCATGCCGTCACATAATACTGCAAATGCCATGTCTCCTTTGCATGTTGAGAAGCACTTTACCAGCAGACTATCCTGATTAGTTTCTTTTACGATTCCTCTGTCCGTGTCAGCTGCTATTTCAAATCTCATACTCACTCCTCCCAGAATTCAAAATCTTCGTTGCCAAGTCTGCCTTGAAGGGCATGCGCTTTCGCGCATGCCACAGACATTGTTGTTTTTCCCACACCACCACATGGTGATGTAAATACATAGGTAATTATCTTATTGCTCATCATTGTCTTTCTTTTCTTTCATCTTTTTTCTCATATAATAAACGATTATCAATATCGCAATTATAAGTACAAATAATAATATTGCTCCAATTATATATACTGCCTTATCATTGTTTGTTTCTACTGATTTGACATCTGACGAATTTGATTCCATAGGTACATCATCTTCGGCAATCTCTGTATCTGCTTCTGTATCCTTACCATATATTTTTTTCACTTTATTGGTCTTTCCACCTTCGTCAACAGAACAGTCTGCACACTCTACCATAAGCCTTGAATCACCGTCTTTTGCAGAGAGCACCTCCTTAGGTACTTCAAACTCTATCTTTCCGTCATGCTTGTCCAGATAGTCAAGCATATCGTCTCCCGACATTTCCTTGATAACCTTTTTTTCTTTGTCATCCGAGCCCACTACAGTAATCTTTACACGTCCAAGCTTTCCGCCATCATCCTTCGGCATCAATACTGCATTCTTTGAGCCAATATAGTTTTCATTGTTTTTATCTACACCTGTCAATGTATATGTAGGTGCTGTCTTGTCCACAATAAATTCAATATTTACACTCTTCACATCACTGTAGGCAACTGAATCTGCTTTGTCCTTTGTCTCCACAACGATATTGTACTGACCCTCTTTTTCAAATACCGCATTTGATATCACATATTCGTACTTATGCCAGCCATCGCTTTCACTTACATTATTCACACTGAAGTCTGTTCCCTGCTTAAGTGCTTTTCCATTTACTTTGACAGTACAGCTGGTAACTTCATCCGGATTTATCTCTCTGACTACCACATCATGGTATACCTTCTGCACATAGTAATCCTTTACAAGCTTCATCGTATTGTCATCCAGCGAGAAGATTGAACCGCCTTTGTTTATGGAGAAATCCATCAATTTTTCTCCCTGCCCTGCAGTCTCTGTCACCTGCTTTCCGCCTGCATCTATAATATTGACTGTTTCATAAGAATTTCCAGCCTTATCCTGTGCATGGCATGTCAGTGAATACACTCCATCCTCATTGAGATTTCTAAACTCTACACGTTGTCCGTTTGAAATTGATATCACATTTCCGGTAATCGTTTTTCTTACGAATCTGCTATTTTCATATACCACAACTGTAAGCACCGGTGAAAAGTATTCAAGATTAGTATCTGTGCACTCTATTACAAATGACATATTTCCTGAATTATTGTTTACTGAGCCCGGGGTTACACCTTTGATTGTTACAACAGGCTTTGTCGTATCTATGCAGAACTCCTGCTTTGCAAGGTCTTTTGCCTTATTGCCGGCTTTGTCTGTATATGCAAGTGACCATGTATATGTGGCATCCGCATCAAAGCTTAATGTTGCCGTATGTATATCACCATTATCTGACCAGCTTCCAAATGCCGGTGCTGCTACTGATTTTCCTGCATCCTGCGCAGTCATGCTCAGTGCTATTCTGCTTGTATCAAAATTGTGCTCTGTGATTGTCACAGTTGCTGTTCTCTTGTTATTATAATAGTTTCCGTTTGATGCACTGTTGTTATCATATACTACCGAAATAACAGGTGCTGTCGTATCAATTGTAAATTTTGTCGGTGCAAGCGAATTTGCATAATCCACTCCTGCTGCGGCATTTCCCGCAATGTCTTTTACTCCGATTCCAAATGTGTAATCGTCATCATGTCCGTAATATATTGTGGCAACATGTACTGTATCATCACCGTTACCGCTTCCACCTTCTGTGCTCCAGTCTGAAAGAGCAGGTGCCTTACCTGCTGCGGCTTTTATTTCCGCTGCTACCTTTGATGCATCAAAGTTACGCTCTGTTACTTTTACGGTTGCTGTTCGCGGTGCTTTGAAGTATGCTGTGTCTCCAAATGATGTATCTGCACTGTTATTGTCATAGCTTACCTGCACTGTTGGTGCTGTTGTATCTATTTTTATGTATTTTGTTACTGTGTATGCCGTTCCTGCATTGTCTGTTGCGGTAACATCTATACGCACTTCATTACTGTTGTTTGAAGCCGCGCTTATGTCAAATTGCTCTGTTACATGATTTTCCAGATCTTTTAAGCCCACTGCTGTCTTATCATAGCTATATAATGTTCCATCCTGTGTCGTCTGTCCCATATTTGTTACCGTATAGTTTACGCTCTTTATTCCTGATGCAACTCCTGTGGCATTCTCATCTGATACCTCTATACTTACCGGCACATCTGCACTGTACACTCCTGATGCTGTCTCAGGTGTGATGACTGATATTGCCGGTGCGCATGTATCAACTACCAATCCATTTGTGCTGATATATGAAACATTACCGCTTAAATCTGTAACCCTGACATATACCACGCAGTTTTTGTTCTCGCATTCTATCGGTTCACTGAAGGTGCCATCCTCATTAAGGCTGTCAAGTGTCTTCCAGTCAGCCTCCTGAATACTGTCTACGTCAATTATTGCATCCTCTGCTGAAACGAAATACTCTGCTGACTTGATGCCGCCATGCTCATCTCCAAGCTGTCCGGCAATATTGACCTTCTTGGCAGCAAATCTTGAAATCTCATATTTGTCTTTTGGCAGCAATAAATCCCACACGGTATCCATGCCTGTTGAAAGTCCGTCAAACCTGATATTTCCTGTCGGCGACTGTACGTCAATTACAAACTCTGCTGATTTGTCTCCTTCTATCTCAAATCCATTATCTGAATTACCACACAAATCTTTTGCACTGACACTCAGCTCATACTTGTGTCCTGCATTGAATACGAGCTGCTTACTGTAAACAGCTTCTGCTCCCTCGCCTGTCTTTACCCAGTACGACTTTTCAGACCATGCATCTGACTGTGTCTGTTCATTTCCATCAACCTTTACATTGATTTTTGTTTCATCTGGGTCAAAGAAAAGCTCATTCTCTTTTACCGAAATGGTTGCAATCCTGTTTTCCCTGTAATACTCAGTGCCTTTTACACTGCTGATGCACTGTGGATCCGGCTGCTCAGGTGTACCATATGTCACTGTTATTGCAGGCGCTGTCTTGTGAATATAAAATGGCTGGCTGCCGCTTGCTGTCAAATCCACTACAGTCACGTTTCCTGCCTCATCAACAGCTTTAACATATACATCTGTCTTTTTATCCAGATAAGCCTCAGCCGATACATTTATGATTCCTGATTCATCAATCTCATTCCATGCACCTTCATCATCCGATACTGACTGATCATCTGTCACTATCTGGTATTTTGCTGATACAACACCTGAAATGCTGTCAGCTACACTTGTTTTTATACGGACATCGTCATTGAAATATTTTCTGTTTTTGCCCGCTTCAGGCTCTATACTGACATCAGGTGACTGACTGTCCATGCTGAACTTGAAGCTGTCACCTTTAACCTCTGTCTTAAGACCGGCATAATCAGTTGCCTTTACTGAAAGCATCAGATCCGTTCCGTTAAACTGCTCTGCTGCCGGAATGGTTATCCTTCCTTCCCCGCTTGCGTCAAGCTCAACAGTCTGTCCTGATACAATTTTCCTTTTCCCATCAAATACAGTGTATTCAACACTCTTAATTCCTGATAAGCTGTCATCAGCCTTAACGATATAGCTTATATCATCCTTATGCCAGCCTTTTTCATCGGCTGCTGTCATGGTATCCTGGGACACTGTAAGCTCCGGTGGCAGGGTATCAACAACCAGCTTCGATGTGGAGAAAAATGCTGTCTCGCCATTACAATTGTCCTGAGCCTTTACATATACGTTATATGAAGTATCCTTCAGATCAGATGTATTAATCTTGTACTTATATCGGGCATCATATGTATCCTCAATAAGCTCTAACGGCTTCCATGCTGAATCATCAAGCGCTTTTACCTGCTCATCATTTAAAATACTGCCACTTTCATCTGATTTATTCACATAGTAGAATGCCTGCTTTATTCCGCTGATATCCTCCAGCTGTCCATATACATTTGATGCCTGCTGACTGGCCATATTCTGCTCGTCTATTAAATCAGCATCATATCCAATAGTACCTGAAGGCGCTTTTCTATCCACATAAAACGGCTGCTCTATTGAGCTTGTATCATTACACTCATGCTCCGCCTGATCCTTCGCATACATTCTAATTATCTGATATTTGTGTTCCTCATCCGCTTTTGTACCAAATGTGATGCAGCTGCTATAATCAGCCCCTGTCACGATCCACTCACTATACTCTATTCCTGCATCAATCAGCTTCTGGGCATTATCGACATCAAATACATCGAATTCTTCCCGGTCATCAACCTTTACCCAAAGCTGTGTGGAACCATCATCCAAAGAGACATCGTGGATATTCATGTCTACTTTTCTGACATTTCCATAATAATCCACAGCATCCTTTGTGAAAGCAGGTTTATCATCCTCCTTTGGATTCAATGTTATCTTTGGAGGCTGTGTATCATATTTGTAGTCGAGCCGCAGACTTCCAATATCTGTGATAGCTCCGCTTTCCTTGTCCTTACGTGCTATTACAAGAGTCTGTCTGTTATCACCCTGCTGTGGCATAAGCTGATATTTATCAGCTTCAATCCATTCATCACCTTTTCTAACCACATATACCGCCTGATTGTCACTTGCCAGCGATAATGTAGGTGCTTCTACATAAAACTGTGTACCCTGCAGCATTGTCCCTGTCAGGCTGTTATTCATACTGCTGTAATCATATTCTTTGATGGTAACAGTATATTCTGCCTCTGCTGACTTATATTTGTCATCTTCTGCTTTTGTCACCTTTATCCTTACAGTTCCGGTATCCTTTGCTGTCCATATACCGTTTGATGCAAAGTCTGTATCCTTTTCAATCAGATTTTTGCCTTCTACAACAGTGTATTTTAAATTGTCAACGGCTGCATCCGCCCTGTCGGATTTTACCACCGGAACAACTTTGTTCCCCACATAAATATCATCCGCCGGTGTATACTCTACCGTCAGCTGCTGTGGCTGTTTTTCCTCGGTGGCATTATTATCCGAATCCTGTTCATCTGGAATTTTACTGTCAGATATATCATCCGAAGCTGCGTCGTTAGATATATCATACTCTGAAGAGGGTGTATCAGCACTTACCTGTGTTGCCGGAAGCGATGTCGCACCCATTACAGAAGCTAGCATGATTGCTAGTAACCTGTTAAGTTTTTTATTAAACACTCTCATATCTCCTTTTCTATAGTATTTTTTGTAACTATTCCGTTACGATTTTATTTATATTCCCACTCTTCATTCCATTATACAAAACAATGGTCACACAACGGTCACACGGAGACAACTTTGTGAAAACTGCATAATAAAAGCGCCGAAAATTACATATTTTTTAGACAATTTTCGGCGCTTTTTTGGATTATTTTTTTGTAACTATTATTTACTATACTTGTTGTATATCTTTTCAAACGCAGGCATAGAGTGCTTTATCATTTCCCTGTCCACACAGTATGATATTCTCACCCAGCCCGGACAGCCGAAGCCGTCTGCTGCTACTATGAGCACATCCTCCTCCTTTGCCTTCTCGCAGAATGCATTGCTGTCATCCTCGAGTGCCTTTACAAACATATAAAAGGCTCCGTCCGGCTTGAAGCAGTGATAGCCTATCCTTGTGAGTCCCTCGTACAGAAGGTCTCTGTTTTCTTTGTAGGCATTGATATCACCGGTTGCCCCCTGGCATTTTACTATCATCTTCTGGAACAGGCTTGGTGCACACACGTAACCGAGTGCTCTTCCCGCACCACAGACTGCTGCATACAGCTCTGCCTTATCGTACACCTCATCAGGCACGAGGACGTATCCTATTCTCTCTCCCGGCAGTGAAAGTGACTTGCTGTATGAGTAGCATACCAGTGTGTTGTCGTAATATTTGGTCACAAACGGTACCTTGATTCCGTCGTAAACTATCTCCCTGTACGGCTCATCTGCGATAATGAATATCGGTCTTCCTATCTCCTTAGACTTTTTCTCAAGGAGGTCTGAGAGCTTTTTGATGGTCTCCTCAGAATAGACTGTGCCGGATGGGTTGTTTGGTGAATTGATCGTAACCTGGAATGCTATGAGTTACCTGACCGCGATCAAAG
>OKTS01000400.1_pt1 | contig 23838 bp, 20 predicted proteins | sample 1606331 | NCBI WGS metagenome assembly OKTS01 (sample SAMEA3879564, study PRJEB24766) | human gut metagenome | biome: human-associated habitat; feature: feces | place: USA | collected 1985/1987 | reverse complement strand
CATCTACTTTCACATAACGGTCATCGCCGGTCTCATCTCCCACATAAATAGTAAGCGTCTTCTCTACCGTCTGTGTTTCCTGTTCATCCTCGGTATACTTCACAGTGATAACTGCATACGGATCGTCAAATCCATACTTGGAATCGTCGGTGCAGTTATAATCTACAAATTTATCGTATGCCAGAGATCCTATCGCTGAAGTTACAGTTCCTGCTTTTGTAGTATCTGCCTTCTCTGTAGTTTTACCATCAGACACATTCCAGAACAGATTATCTGCATCCTGTGTAAGCTCATAACTATTCTCTTTATCTACTTTAACATCTGTGATCGTAGCAGATGTTACGGATGGAAATGTGCCACTCTCCGCAAAATCATACAAAGTTCCCATAAAAGGCTCTATTGAGCTGCTGGATACCAGATAAACATTTTTATCATCATCCTCTTTTTTCACATAGTACTGATTATTTGAAGATTCCATTCCAATCTGAAGACTTGTATCACCATCAGCTGTTGTCAGCGTAATGGTATTCTGCGGATTATCCAGATCATACTGACTCATATCTTCCACATCGGAAATCTCCTGGTCAGCAGTCAGGGATGCAACTCCCTTGACTGCACTGTCAACCGTGTCCTGATTCACCGGAAAATTCGCATCAGATTTTTCTGTCCAGCTATCATCTTTTTTATCAAATTCTACTTCATTCTGGTCTGCGGTAAATGAAACTGCTGTTATATCATCTGCCTCCAGACTTACCAGATCTACGCTTGTGTCATTCTCTTCAGTTTCTTTTTCTTCCTGTGAGGTAACATAATAATTAACGCCTTCATACGCTGCACACAGCACTCCCAATACGACTACTGCCGAAACCAGTTTGACTGTTTTTTTCTTCATTTATGCCTTTCTCCTTTTCAGCCATACCATAAATCCCATTACCAGGAAGACTACCGGGATGATTCCCATTACCATGATCTTCCAGAAGCTTACATCGTAAGCAGTCAGTGTCAGATAAGAAATCTGCAGGTTCTTGGACGGAACAGAAATTGTTGATGTCTCATCCGAACTGCACATCCAGCTCAGAGAACTCATGATCATCTGCTCATTTCCACCGGATACCATCTGGTTGATCTGGCTGTCCATCAGATTTGAAGAAGTATAATAAACGATCTGTGTCTCTTTGTCATCATCCAATGTTTCTGTAATACTTACACCAAGATCAAACGGACCATCAATATCATCATCGGTTTTTTCAATCGCTCCACTATTGACATCCACTTTGGAATAAGCACTGTCAGAAGTTGTCAGAAGACTGTTGATCGTAACGGTATCTCTGACATCATCTGTCTTCTTGATTCCCTGTGCATAAGGCATCAGAACATAATAACCTTTGGATGCAAAATCAGAGACTGCATCGGTGCTGTTGACTGTCGGTACCAGATAATAAGGCATCTGCGCATAATGCTGTGAATCGCCTTCAATTACAATACCCTCTGTTCTCTCTACTCCATAGTTCTTGAGAACCGCATCAAAATTATCCATGGATTCTTCTGTATAATCAGAGAAGATCATAGCTTTTCCTCCATTTTCAAGATAATCAATAATCGCATCTTTCTCAGATTCGGAAATATCGGAAGTTGGTGCGTTGATTAGCAGGCACGCAGCATCATCCGGGACACTTTCTTCTGTGATCAGGTTCAGAGATTTAATATCAATATTTGCTTTCTGGATATCTTCCTGAAGAGTAGAATCCAGGTCTTTTTCACCATGTCCATCCAGTGTATAAAGAACCGGAAGGTCTTCGGAAGTTACATAGGAAATAGCACTGTCGATCTGCCCTTCTCCATCGAATCCTGTCGTTGTGGACTGATACGTATTATAATCAATCGAAGATTCATAAATACTGCTGTAATTTACAACTTTGCTTCTGTCACCACATACCACGATCAGGCTGTTTGCAGCAACATCATCACTGGTATATTCTGACGTAAATTTCGGATTTACAACAGGATCTTTCTGTTCTACTTTAATATGATCTGATCCTTCTTCATATTTCTCAAGTAACTTTTTAATTGTTTCATCTTCAGAACCGCTCTGTACGACCTGATAAATGGTCACATCTTTGTCCAGATCTTTCAGGAATTTCTTTGTGTCATCCCCGATACTGTAAAGTTTCTGTTCGCTGACATCCACTTCTGTATATTTAGATGGAAGGGAACCAACGATCATATTGACTACAAGAACGATTACGATAAATACTGCACTGATCACAACGCTGTAAGAACCGTTCTTGATGTATTTTTTATTCATGGAATCCTTTATTTTCTGTTTTAAAGGTTTCTTTTCTTTTTTGGCTGTCTCTTTTGCCGGATTTTCAATCTTATCTGCTTTCTTTGCTTTCAGTTTTTCCGTAAATTTCATTGTCTCCCACCTCCTTAATTCCAACGTCTCTTGGCAATCGACTGTACAGTCAGGAACAGGCAGACTGCAATCACAGACATGAAATACAAAACGCCTTTGACATCAAAGATTGCATTTGCAAAGTTGTCAAAGTGACTGCTCAGGTTAAAGATATCCAGCACTTTCTGAATTCCGCCTGAGAAGAAGCTGGAATTTACAACATACACAATTGCCAGGGCAATCTCACCAACTACACAGATGACTGCTGAGATCAGGAAGTTTTTGATCATTGTATAGATTATGATAGCTACTGCCAGGATCAGAAGTCCAAATGTGATGCAGGTGGAAAGTGCACCTTCTGAGAAGAAAGAGGAAATTCCATTCATCATATAAAAAGCAAACAGAATAACAAATGTCAGTACTGCCGCAATTACCTGACTTTCTGTCAATGAGGAAATAAACACACCAATTGCAAGATTTGCACATCCCAGAAGGAAAAATCCAAGGATCGCAGTGTATGCTGCTCCCAGAGATACTGTTCCGAATTTTGTCATGAGCAGTGGATACAGACACATAATCAGCATTGGAATCGCAAAGATCGTAACCAGTGCAAGATATTTTCCAAAAACGATTTTTTCAACAGATACAGGTGCTGTCAGAAGCAGCTGGTCTGTTTTCTGTTTACGTTCTTCTGCAAGGACTCTCATGGTAAGAATCGGTACACTGATCAGAAATACAAAGGTCAGTGCACTTAATGTGTACTCAAAACGCGGATATGCTGCTCCAAGCTGATATGCTGAAAAATAAATACCTGTCAGAAGCAGGATAAAAAATATGAACAGGTAGCCGATCATGGAAGTAAGGTAACTTCTCAGCTCCCTTTTATATACTGCGATCATTTATTTTCCCCCTCCTTTTTGTCTGTCTCTTTTTCGTTCTTTTTCTTCTTATCATCTTCAGTCAGTTCAAGGAAGATTTCCTCCAGAGATACTTTCTTCGACTGCATTTCCAGAATTGGGCAGTGTGCATCTGCCATTTTGAAGAACACCTCTTCACGGATATCCATATCCTCTTTTGTAGAAAGCATTACATTCCATGCATGTTCTTCCTTTGCATCCTCTATCTTAATATCTTTGATATCACTGATCTGTCCAAGTGCAATGCGAATATGATCTTTATCACCTTTCACAAGCAGATTTAAGGTATTGGAACCTTCTGCAAGTTTTCCAAGATTCTCAGGTGTATCACTGGCAACCAGTTTTCCATGAGAAATGATTAATACATAATCGCAGACAGCACTGACTTCTGACAGAATATGCGAACTTAAAATAACCGTATGTTTCTTCTTAAGGCTCTTGATCAGATCACGGATCTCAATGATCTGTTTCGGGTCAAGACCTACGGTTGGCTCATCCAGAATGATTACTTCCGGATAACCAAGAATTGCCTGTGCAAATCCAACTCTCTGTCTGTAACCTTTGGACAGATTCTTGATCAGACGGTTTTTCATATCGGTAATCTTTACCATTTCCATGACTTCTTCTACCATGGATTTTTTTTGATCTTTTGGGATTTTTTTGAGATCAGCAACGAAATTCATATATTCGCCTACTGTCATGTCGAAATAAAGAGGCGGCATCTCCGGCAGATAGCCGATGCATTTTTTTGCCTGCTCCGGTTCATCCAGTATGTCATGACCATCAATGGTTACCGTTCCCTCCGTAGATGCTATATAACCAGTAATCATATTCATAGTCGTAGATTTACCAGCTCCGTTTGGCCCCAGAAAGCCGTAGATTTTGCCTTTCTCAATTTTAAAAGAAAGGTGGTCAACTGCCGTATGGTCTCCATAGCGTTTGACCAGATTGTTTACTTCAATCACAAGTCTCTCCTCCTTTTTCTTTAAACAGAATATTGTATTCTGCAAATATTTACAAAATAAAAGATGCCTCCAGGTGAAACAGAGATAGGGGGTACCTGGAAGCATCTTCCATCATGAGCCGGCTTTAACGTCTGCTCTGAAAATATTCTATGAGGAAGTTGTGATAAAAATTGGATAAATCTGTGATGATTTTGTGAAAATAAAACGTATTTTTGAAATAGTTTTTCTAAAAACAGTTTCTGTTTATGAAAGAGGCTCTTTCAGTGGTGTTCCTGCCTTACGCGGATAGCGGCCCGGTGTTGGTTTCATTTTCTCGATCACAACGAGAGAACGCTGGATTTCAGAATCCGGAAGATTAAAATAAACCACATCCTGAATCTTGCCGCCGAGGATCTTAACTGCTTTTTCTGCCTGCTGCAGTTCTTCCTGAACCGTTCCAGACTTGTAAGAAATAAAATTTCCGCCCACTTTTACATACGGAAGACAGTACTCAGACAACGTAGCCAGATTGGAAACCGCGCGGGATACGCACAGATCATACTGCTCACGGTATGCTTTATTTTTGGCAAATTCTTCTGCCCTGCCATGAATTGCAGTAATATTTTCCAGTTTCAGAAGAGCAAATGTTTCTTCGAGAAAATTAACTCTCTTCTTCAATGAGTCAAGAAGACAGGCTTCCAGATGCGGAAACGCAATCTTAAGTGGTACTCCCGGAAATCCGGCTCCTGTTCCGATATCCATAATTTTGCTGACTTTTGTCATATCTACTGCCTTCACACAGGCAAGACTGTCCAGGAAATGCTTTACCAGCACTTCCTGAAACTCGGTAATACCAGTCAGGTTCATGACCTTGTTTTTTTCTACCAGATATTCATAAAAAGCAATAAACTGCTGTTTCTGTGTATCATTCAGAGCAATTCCGAGTTCTTCACATCCTTGCTCCAGTACTTTCAGATCATAAGACAATATTATATCCTCCTATTCTCAGGAATTTGAATTTCTTCTGTATTGTTCAAGATAAACCAGCAGTACAGAGATATCCGCAGGAGATACGCCTGAAATACGAGATGCCTGTCCAATAGAGATTGGACGGTATTCTTCCAGTTTCTGCCTTGCTTCGATACGAAGACTGCCAACCTTTTCATAATCCAGGTCTTCCGGAATTTTCTTTGCTTCCAGTTTTTTGAACTGCTCTACCTGCTTCAGCTGTCTCTTGATATATCCCTCATATTTCAGATTGATCTCTACCTGCTGCTTCACATCCCATGGAAGCTCCGGTCTTTCTTTGTCAATTGGTGCCAGATCTTCATAGTTCAGTTCCGGTCTGCGGATCAGTTCTGCAATCGTTGTTCCGGATTTCAGAAGTGTACTTCCTTTTTCTTCCAGCAATTTCTGGACCTCCGGTGTTCCGCCGATCGTTGCATGTTCGGTACGCTCGATTTCTTTCTGAATTGCCTCTTCTTTTCGAAGAACTGCCTGATATGTTTCTTCATCGATCAGACCAACCTGATATCCTTTTTTACGGAGACGAAGATCTGCATTATCCTGTCTCAGCAGAAGACGATATTCTGCACGGCTTGTCATCATTCGATACGGTTCATGGTTTTCTTTTGTAACCAAGTCATCGATCAGTACTCCAATATAAGCTTCGGAACGGTCCAGAACCAGCTTTTCCCGGCCTTTTACCTCCATGGCTGCATTGATTCCGGCAATCAGCCCCTGTGCTGCTGCTTCTTCATATCCGGAGCTTCCGTTAAACTGTCCTCCACTGAACAGGCCTTTGATCTTTTTGAATTCCAGCGTCGGATACAGCTGCCGTGGATTGATGCAGTCATACTCAATTGCATAGGCGTTCTTAACAATCTTTGCATGTTCCAGTCCCGGAACAGAATGGTACATTTCATCCTGTACATCTTCCGGAAGAGAACTGGACATGCCTCCAATATACATTTCATTCGTATAAAGTCCTTCTGGTTCAATAAATACCTGATGACGTTTTTTATCCGCAAAACGAACGACCTTGTCCTCGATAGATGGACAGTATCTCGGTCCGGTACCTTCAATCATACCGGAATACAATGGCGAACGGTCCAGATTATTACGGATGATCTCATGCGTTTTTTCGTTTGTATAAGTCAGCCAGCAGGACTTCTGCTGGATCTGTACAGACTCCGGATCCGTTGAGAATGAGAATGGCACTACTCTTTCATCGCCAAACTGCTCTTCCATTTTGGAATAATCGATCGTATTTCCGGCAATTCGTGCCGGTGTTCCTGTCTTGAAGCGGAACATCTCGATTCCAAGCTCTTTGAGTGAATCTGTCAGATAATTGGCCGCCTGCAGTCCATTTGGTCCGGTATAATTGCTGACATCACCGTAGATACATCTTGCTTTCAGGTACGTTCCTGTGCAGAGTACAACTGCCTGGCAGTGATAAACTGCACCTGAATAAAGCTGCACTCCTGTAATTTTGCCTTCTTCCACGAGAAGCTTTGTGACTTCTCCCTGTTTAATGGTCAGATTTTCCTGATTTTCCAAAGTCTTTCTCATCTCTGTGCTGTAGGCCTGTTTGTCTGCCTGTGCTCTCAGTGAATGAACTGCCGGTCCCTTGGAACTGTTCAGCATCTTTGACTGAATAAAAGTTTTGTCGATATTTTTTCCCATCTCTCCGCCAAGCGCATCCAGTTCTTTTACCAGATGTCCCTTGGAGCTGCCGCCGACATTCGGGTTACATGGCATTAAGGCAATACTGTCTACGCTTACCGTAAACATTACTGTATCCAGCCCCAGACGTGCACAGGCAAGTGATGCTTCACAGCCTGCATGTCCCGCTCCTACTACAACAATATCACAGGTTTTTTCCAGTGTTTTTGTCTCCATTATTTATCTTCCCTTCTTATTTACCAACGCAGAATTTGCTGAAAATCTCATTTACAAGGTCTTCTCCCACAGATTCACCCACGATGCGTCCAAGACTCTCGTACGCATTCATCAGGTCAATGGAAAAGAAATCCTCAGACATTCCCATAGCAATACTGTCCATTACAAGCTTCAGGCTTTCCTTTGATTCTTCAAGTGCGGCCTTATGACGGGCATTTGTAATATATACCTCATCGTTAAAGGAAAGCTCTCCATGGAAAAACATCCTCTTGATCTCATCCTCCAGCTGACTGATTCCGGTTTCTTCCACAACAGATACCGGAATGACCGGGCTTCCTGTTTTTTCCTTTAATTCTTCAATATCAACAGCCGCCTCAAGATCTGTTTTATTGTAAATTACGATACTCTTCCGTCCGGAAAGTAATTCCATGATCTCGCGGTCATTATCATCCAGCGGCAGTGAAGAATCCACAACATAAAGGATCAGATCTGCGTTTTCCGCCATTTGTTTTGCCTTACCGACTCCGATCTTTTCGACAACATCTTCCGTTTCACGGATTCCAGCGGTATCGATCACGCGGAGCGTGATCCCGTTCAGAGAAATATATTCCTCCAGAATATCTCTTGTCGTTCCGGCAATTTCTGTAACGATTGCCCGGTCTTCTCCAACCAGAAAATTCAGAAGAGATGACTTTCCTGCATTTGGTTTTCCAAGGATAACCGTCTTGATTCCTTCCTGTATCATTCTTCCATCGTCCGCTGTTTTCAACAGTTCACTGATATTTTCACTCTCTTTTTCCACAATTTTCTGCAGTTCCTGTGGATAGTCTGTGAGGTCAAAATGTTCCGGATCATCCAGTGCCGTTTCTATATATGCAATCTGGTGAAGCAGTCTTGCACGAATTTCTTTAACAGCCCGCTGTACAGAACCCTTTAACTGTTCGACAGAACTTTTGAGTGCCATGGAATTCTTTGCCTGAATGACATCCATAACTGCCTCTGCCTGAGACAGGTCCAGCCTTCCGTTCAGAAATGCTCTTTTTGTAAACTCTCCCGGTTCTGCGATCACCGCACCATTTTTTAGAACAGTTTCCAGAACGCGTTTCATGGCATATACACCGCCATGACAATCTATTTCTACGGTGTCCTCACCCGTATATGTGTGAGGTCCTCTCATGATCATAACCAGTACTTCATCTACAACTTCTTCTCCATCATAGATAAATCCATAATGAATGGTATGGCTGACGACTGTACGAATATCTTTTTTTCCGTTTTTGGAACGATAGCTCTTCGCGATCACATCCATAGCATTTTCGCCACTGATACGAACAATACCAATACCTGAAGCACTCATTGCTGTAGAGATTGCTGCAATTGTTGCGTCCATATTTCCTCCTAAGGATATATCTGCTGGCGCAGATATTATTCTAATATTTAGAATACCTACGGATTGTTCCGTGCTACGCAAGCTCATGTGGATTTAGAACTTTTCACCCTGGTATTCTATCTAAAAAAAGATGTTACCCCAGGTAAGCACACACGTCAAGACGTGTTATTCACGCTTTCACCTAGAATAACATCTTTTTTAGATTCATATATTAATATCTTTTTAATTTAACAACTACATGACGGTAAGGTTCCTCACCTTCACTGACTGTTTCAACAAATTTATTTCCCTGCAGTGCAGAGTGGATGATTCTTCTTTCATATGGATTCATCGGCTCAAGTACAACAGGTTTTCTGGTCTTTTTCACCTTGTAGGCAATTCCTCTTGCAAGGTTTTCCAGAGTCTCTTTACGACGTCTTCTGTAATCCTCTGTATCAAGTTTGACACGGATATAATCGGATTTGCCTTTATTTACAACAAGGCTTGTCAGATACTGGAGAGAATCCAGTGTCTGTCCTCTCTTACCGATAAGGATGCCCATATCTTCTCCTTCAAAATCAACTTCCAGACAACCGTCTGTTGTATTGTATTTTGAAGTGATCTGAACTTCTCCAAGATCCATGGAACCAAATACATCGCGAAGGAATACAAGTGCTCTCTCTTCAATATCTTTGATTTCTTCCGGATCTGTAATGATTTCGATCGGTTTTGATGCTTTTACCTGTTTTTCTTTCGCCGGTCTTTCTTTCTGTTCTTTTACCGGTTTCTCTTTTGCAGGTTTTTCTTTTGCAGGTCTCGGCTGTTTTTCTTCTTTTGATGCTTTTGCGGTTTCTGTCTTAGTCTCCGGTTTCACATCGTTCTGTCTGGAAACGGATTTCGGTGCAGATTTCTGTGTTTCTTTTACGGTATCTTCTTTAAAAGCATTAATTTTAACAGAATCAACGATTTTTTCGATTTCTTTTTCTTCAGAATTATCATATACTTTACGAGCTTTGATAATTGCCGGTTTACTTCCGATTCCAAAAAATCCGGAACTTCCTTCGCTGACTACCTGAATATCAAGCTGATCACTGGATACACCCAGTTCAATACATGCCTTTGTAATTGCCTCGTTCTTTGTTTTGGCTGAAAACTGCATATATTCATCCATAGTAAAAACCCGACCTTCCTTTCCTTATTTCTTCTTATTACGTTCTTCGAAATCTCTTACAAGATTTGCCTTGGCTGTGATACTTCCGGCTTTTGCATGAGATGCATTCTTGTAAGCTTCTTCTACTTTTTTTGCACGATTTGCTTCATCAGTACCACTCATGCCTTTTTCAATCTTATTGATGTTTCGGGCACTCTGATGAGCCTGATTTGTAATCTTCTGCGGCGGAAGTCCTTCTTTTGCTCTCTTGGCTTCCATCTTTTTCATATTTTCATTAACAAGGTCATCGATATTCATCTTGTTCAGATGACGGTTGATCAGCAGCTGCTGGATACTTCTTACTACGGAACTTGCGATCCAGTAAATACCAAGACCTACCGGGAAGGTGAAACAGAAAAATGCTGACATAAGCGGCATTACTGTGTTCATCGTCTTCATGGAACTTGCCATGGCATTGTTATCATTATTGCCATTCTGCGTCGCTGCCTGTGGCATAAGCTTCAGGTTGAGCATCTGTGTAGCCCAGGAAAGAAGCGGAATTGCAAGAGCTGCGATGATAAGGATCAGGGATCCCGTTTTGATATAACTCAGTGGCTGGTCAGCAATGTTCAGCACACCAAATGTCTGCATTTTCTGGATTTCAGAAGCAGTCTTGCTGATCTGATCTGAAAATCCGGAGAACTGGCTGATATTCTGTAAGGATTCCCACTGAGACGGAGACAGCGCATACAGGAAATCTACGATAGAATCTGCATTCTCAGTTACCTGTCTTACTCGTGTCATCTTGTTGTCTGTGATAAAGTTGTTGATGATATCTGTAAATCCGTCTACTGCAAGGATTTTTGTGCAGACACCGTTAAATACATTGTAAACACTTCCAACATAAGCCGGAATGTTCTGGATTACCTGATACAGAGCAAACAGGATCGGCATCTGGATTGCCAGCTGAACACAGCTTCCTGTCGCAGATACACCATATTTCTGGTAAACTGCCTGTGTTTCTTCCTGCATCTTCATCATGGAATCCTGATCTTTTTTACCCTGGTATTTTTTCTGGATCTTCTGGATCTCAGGCTGCATGATCGCACTCAGCTTGGAGAATTTCTGCTGTTTGATCTGCAGAGGAGTCATACAAAGGTAGATCAGAATACTGAAAATAATAATACAAAGGCCAAGATTCTGAATTCCTACGGCTTCCAGAACCTTGTAGATTGCATTCATGATCCATCCCATTACAACTGCAATCTGACCAATGATCGGGGTACCACTCTTAGTAGCCAAAATCATACTTTCCAATTTTCTAGTTCCTCCTGGATAATCTTATGAAGTAAACCGTCACGACGGACGGCTCATGCTCCATTTACACTTATGGTACGGGATCATATCCTCCATGAGAAAAAGGATTACAGCGTAATATTCTCCATACTGCAAGTAATCCTCCCTTAAGCGCACCATATTTTTCGATTGCTTCCAAACCATATTGAGAACATGTGGGAATATAAGGACACTTTGTTCTCTTCATCGGTGAAATATAGATCTGATAGAGTCGTATCATTTTAATAAGAAGTTTCTTCATCCGTTCCTCCTGCAATTGCATGCTTCTGTGCCAGATTCATAAAGGCACTCTCAATCTCCTGATAGCTTCTGTCCTTTGCAGAATTACGGGCGATCACTACAATATCAAGATTTCTGTCAAATTTTTCTTCATTTAAACGATAGCTTTCTCTGATCAGCCTGGTGAGTCTGTGGCGAACCACACTATTCCCTACTTTTTTACTTACTGATATTCCCAGACGATTCATCATGTGCTGATTAGGCAGCACGTACATCACCAGATACCGATTTGCTTTTGATGTTCCACGCTTGTAAACCTGTTGAAAATCTCTGTTTTTCTTTAAGGACTCTGAATATTTCATCGAATCCTCCTTTTTTCATTATAGAAGAAAAGACCACATCAACTGCGGTCTTATATCTTTAGGCTGATAACTGTTTTCTTCCTTTTAATCTTCTGGCAGCTAATACTTTACGGCCACCTTTTGTGCTCATACGAGCTCTGAATCCATGAACTTTAGCTCTGGATCTTTTCTTTGGCTGAAATGTCATTTTCATAGGTAAAGCACCTCCTTTATCTATTATAGCGTATTCGTAATATTTTCCTAGAACATCATTTCAATTATATTCATAATGACCCTGTTCGTCAAGCCAAAAATATTAAAAATATCAAGAAATATCAGCATTTCAGCCAATTGTGGATTAACCCACACATCTATGTGGAAAGTTATGGTTAACGTAAAGTTATCCACTTTTTGTGGATAACTTGTGGATAACTCTAATTTTTCCTGCGTTTTTATCCCCATTTTTCGACTGTTTTTTACACAGTATACTGAAAAAAGCCTTTATTTTACATCTTTTTCAGTGTGGATACACTTATACACAATCCCCATAGTCCTTTTTCCACTATTTCCTATGTTATGTAAACTTATCGGATTTTATCCACCATTTCATAGCTATACACATGTGGACAAAGTGGAAAACTATCCCCGTAACCTGTGAATTTTCCCCCTTTATACCCCCAATTAACCGTTGCTAATCACGCGAATTTATTATAATATATAAAAGGATATTTATGTCTTTTGACTTATACAATAAACTTTCAAAAAACCAGGAGATAGAAACATGGATAAAGTGATTGAAAATTGGGATAAAATTCTGCAAACCGTTAAAGCAGATTACGATGTAGGCGATGTTGCCTTTAATACCTGGCTGAAGCCGCTAAAAGTCTATGATGTCAAGGATAATGTGATTACGATTCTTGTTCCTTCAGAACAGGTTGTTTTAATAAACCTTCTTAATAAGAAGTATAAGCTTCTCCTTCAGGTTACTATTTGCGAAATAACCGGCATGGATGAATGCGAAGTCAAATTCATATCTCCTGATGAGGCACCCAAAAAAGAAGTTTCTTCTTATGATAATGCTGCAGCAGAAACAGGTCTTACCGATATTGACCGTCGCTGTGAAGAAGCTCACCTCAATCCCAAATATATTTTTGATACCTTTATCGTCGGTAACAATAATAAATTTGCACAGGCCGCAGCCCTTGCAGTTGCTGAATCTCCGGGAGATACATACAACCCACTGTTTATCTATGGAGGTGCCGGCCTTGGTAAAACCCATCTTATGCATTCCATCGCTCATTATATTATTGAGCACGATGAAAACAGCAAAGTTTTGTATGTTACCAGTGAAGAATTTACCAATGAACTGATTGAAACGATCCGAAACGGAAACAACTCAGCAATGTCCAAATTCCGTGAAAAATACAGAAACATCGATGTTCTTCTTGTCGATGATATTCAGTTTATTATAGGAAAGGAATCTACACAGGAAGAATTTTTCCATACCTTTAACAGTTTGCACAGTGCGAAAAAACAGATCATCATATCTTCTGATAAACCGCCAAAAGATATGGAAATCCTGGAAGAACGTTTCCGTTCCAGATTCGAATGGGGGCTGATCGCAGATATCACCCTTCCGGATTATGAGACACGAATGGCTATTCTTCATAAAAAAGAAGAACTGGAAGGCTATAATATCAGCGAAGAAGTCATCAAATATATCGCAACAAATATCAAATCCAATATCCGAGAACTGGAAGGTGCTTTCAACAAAGTCATGGCCAGCTCCAAACTGGAAAAGAAAGAAGTAACCCTGGAACTTGCCGAACAGGCATTAAAAGACATTATTTCACCGGATGAACAGAAGGTGATCACTCCAGATTACATTATTTCTGTAGTTGCTGAGCATTATCACGTAACAGTTGCAGATCTCTGCGGCAATAAACGAAGCTCCAAAATCGTTATGCCACGACAGATTGCAATGTATCTGTGCCGTGATATTATAGATACTTCGCTCAAAACAATCGGCAAAAATCTGGGAGACCGTGACCATACCACAGTTATGCACGGGATAGAAAAGATTGAGAACGAATTAAAGACAAATGATAACCTCAAAAACTCCATTGATACGTTAAGGAAAAAAATTAATCCACAAGGTTAAGAGACTTTTCCACACACAATTTTAACTTTGAAAGTCGTTTATACACGGAGTTATACAGTAAAGAAATCCCCGTTTTTCAAGGTTTGAAAGACTTTTTCACATATTCACACCCCCCTAAGGCGGCTACGGCGGATTTCTTTATATATTTTTATTTATAAAGCCAATTCTGAAACAGGAAAGGAGTTATACACATCATGAAAATCATCTGTTCCAAAAGTAATCTTTTAAAAAGCGTAAATATATCTTTGAAAGCTGTACCATCCAAAACAACAATGCCAATTCTTGAATGTATTCTTATGGATGCAACAACAAACCAGATCAAATTTACTACCAATGACATGGAACTTGGTATTGAAACAATCGTTGAGGGCCATATTGAAGAAAAAGGTATGGTTGCTCTTGATGCAAAAATCTTCTATGAAATCATTCGAAGACTTCCGGATAATGATGTAACCATTACCACAGACAGCAATTTCGTAGCTACGATCACCTGTGAAAAAGCAAAATTTACAATTCCGGGCAAGGCAGGCGAAGATTTTGCATATCTTCCGGTGATTGAAAAAGATGAATCACTGACTCTTTCTCAGTTTACTTTGAAAGAAATGATTCGTCAGACAATCTTTTCCATTGCAGTTAATGAAAATAACCGCCTGATGACCGGAGAATTATTTGAAATAAAAGATAATTGTCTGAAAATTGTTTCTCTGGATGGTCATCGTATCTCTATCCGGAAGATGCCTCTGAAAAAAGAATATTCAGATCGCAAGATCGTTGTTCCGGGAAAAACATTAAGTGAGATAAGCAAGATCCTGTCCGGTGAAATTGATGATCAGGTAAGTATCTATTTTACAAAAAATCATATTCTGTTTGAATTTGACCAGACTATGGTTGTTTCTAGACTGATCGAAGGAGAATATTTCCGCATTGATCAGATGCTTTCCAGTGATTACGATACAAAAGTCAGCGTAAACAAAAAAGAATTCCTTGACTGTATTGACCGAGCAACACTTCTGGTACGAGAAGGCGACAAAAAACCAATCGTAATCGAGATCAAAGATAACAGCATGGAACTGAAAATCGATTCTGCTATGGGTTCCATGAATGAAGAGATTGATATTGAAAAAGATGGTAAAGATATTCTCATCGGATTCAACCCGAAATTCCTGATCGATGCTTTGAAAGTTATAGATGATGAAGTAATTCATATGTATCTGATGAACCCGAAAGCACCCTGTTTTATCAGAGATGATGAAGAAAACTACACATATCTGATCCTGCCAGTAAATATCAGTCAGAATCAGAATAGATAAAAATAGAATCAGTCCAGATAAGAGGTGAATGATTTGGAAATCAAAATCAGAGATGAATTTATAAAACTCGGACAGGCTTTGAAACTTGCCGGAGTCGTAGAAGACGGAGTGGAAGCAAAGTATGCGATTCAGGATGGTCTTGTTCAGGTAAATGGTGAAGTTGACCAGCGAAGAGGCCGTAAGGTTTATGAAGGTGATGTGATCACTTTTGAAGATCAGGAAATCAAAGTCATCAGATAATTATGTATATAGAATCGATAGAACTTAAGAATTTCAGAAATTATCAGGATCTGCAGCTGGATTTTGATAAAGGAACCAATATTTTTTATGGAGATAATGCGCAGGGTAAAACCAATATTCTGGAATCTGTGTATATTTGTGGGACAACGAAATCACATAAAGGAAGTAAAGACAAAGAAATCATTCGTTTTGGAGAGGAAGAATCTCATATTCGAATGATGGTAAAAAAGGATGAGCTTTCTTATAAGATCGACATGCATCTTCGTAAAAATAAGGCAAAAGGCGTGGCAATCAATGGATTACCGATCAAAAAAGCCAGGGAATTATTTGGAATCGTAAATCTTGTTTTTTTCTCACCGGAGGATCTGAATATCATCAAAAACGGACCTGGTGAGAGAAGGAGATTTATGGATCTGGAATTATGCCAGCTTGACCAGATATATCTGACGGATCTGGCAGGATATAATCATATCGTAAATCAGAGAAACCGTCTTCTGAAAGATCTTTACCAGAATCCTTCTTTACGGGAAACACTGGAAATCTGGGACATTCAGATGTTGCAGTACGGAAAAAAGATCATTGAAAAAAGGCGGGATTTTGTCAGAGACCTGAATGATGTGATTCAGGATATCCACCGTAATCTGACGGGTGGAGAAGAACATCTTGAGGTCATTTATGAACCGAGTACAGAGTCAGAATGCTTTGAAGAAACTTTGAAAAAAAACAGAGAACGTGATATGCGGATGAAAATGACATCTGCCGGTCCACACAGAGATGATCTGTGTTTTATGGTAAACGGGATCGATATCCGGAAATTTGGTTCACAGGGACAGCAGAGAACAGCGGCCCTGTCTTTGAAACTTTCAGAAATCTATCTGGTAAAAGAAAAAATCAAAGATACGCCGATACTTCTTCTGGATGATGTACTTTCAGAGTTGGACAGTAACAGACAGACATATCTGCTGGACAGCATTCATGATATACAGACGCTGATCACTTGTACGGGACTGGATGATTTTGTAAGCCACCAGTTTCATATCAACAAAGTTTTCAAAGTAGTAAAAGGAGAGGTGTTTAACCCTGTAAATTAAAGTATTTTTGTGGTTATCACATTTTGACAAGCATTATGGCATATGTTACACTGTTTTTAATATTGGAAAGTTGGTGAATGCATTGGATAAAGAGGAATTTCGGATCAAACTCGAAGAAATAAATCGCCTTGTAGAAAAGAAAAATTACAAGGATGCTATGGAAGTGGTAGACAGTATTGACTGGCGTCGTGTTAAGAATGTTCGTACCTTATGCGTTGTTGGAGAAATCTATGCAGCAAATAAAAGATACGAAGACAGTAAGGAAATCTTCCTTCTGGCTTATCACAGAGCACCGATTGGCAAAAATATTTTATATCGCTTAATTGAAGTATCCCTCAAGATGAAGGATATCAGCGAAGCAGAAGAATTTTATGAGGAATTTCTGGAGGTTGCACCAAATGATAACACCAGATATATCCTCAAGTACAAAATCTGCAAGGAAAAACAGGTTTCTCTGGATGAACAGATCAAGATCCTGGAGGAATACAAAGAAAAAGAATTTACAGAGCGCTGGTCCTATGAACTGGCAAAACTGTATTATCAGAATGGAGATACTCAGAAGTGTCTGAGTCTTTGTGATGAAATGGTTCTCTGGTTCAGTGACGGAAAATACGTTATGAAGGCACTGGATCTCAAGAACAGAATGGGAATGCTGACGGGAGAAGAAAAAGAAAAATATGACAGTCAGTTTATTCCAAAACTTACACCTGTAAAAGATGCGGATTCTATCAATGAAGAAAAGCCTGCGCAGGAAGTGAAAACTGCAGAAGAGGACGGACCTGTGATCGAGAGCGTAGCAATCGATGAGAGAGATGTCAACAGTGCAGAAAGTCTTCAGGAAAAAATTTCGAAAGGTATCAGAGATATCTTCAGTGGAAATAAAAAGAAAGAAACTGAAGAAGATTTCATGAAAGAAGAACAGGAAGCTCCGGAAGAAGTCCAGGAGGAACTTATCAAAGACATTTCTTCTGATGAGACTGATGTGAATGTTCCGGAACTTGAGCCGGAAGATGCAATGATCCATCCGCCTAAGAATCCAGGACAGTCTGTTTTCAGCAATATGGAAGAAATGATCGAGCAGGTTACCGAAGAGGAAATCAAGAGCGGTCCGGAAGAACCGACTGCCGGAGAAAATACGGAGATACTGGAATCAGAGGATACTCTGGAAGCAGCTGAGCCTGCTGAAAATGTTGAAGCTGAGAAGGAAGATAAAGCGGCTGAGAATACAGAAAAACAGCCGGTTGAAATGAAAATGCCGGAGCTTGAAATTCCGGAATCCATGAAGAATATGAATTTGGATAATCCTGAAGAAATAGAAATTCCAAAAGCACCGGATATTTGCCTGCCGGGTGCAGAAAATGCATCTTCAGATGATTTTGAATTTAATCTTGAAGATACGATCCTTGCAGCTGCGTCTGCCCAGGGAATTGAAATTCCGAAAGGACCGATTCCGGCAAAGAAACCAGCTGAAGAGGTTCAGGAAACTGTTCCGGAGGACGATGAAGAATATATGTCCGAAGAAGATCTTCAGAGTGCAGAGGATGAATTTATGAATGGTCCGGCAGGAAAAGCAGCCGAGCCGGAACAGGATGAAACGGAATCCGATGAGAATGATCAGGAAGAACCGGAAACAGATGAATTTGATTCTCTGATGGAAGATGATGAAGATTTCGGAGAAGAAGATGGTTATGAAGATGAGGATGATCTGCTGAAAGGAATGGATTTCCTCAATGATATTGATAATGCAGAGACAATGGAGATTCCTGTCAGAGAAGTTAAGAAATCCAAACCTGCGAAAAAAGCAAAAAAACCGGTTTCAGAAGAAGAAGAAATGGAACAGCTGATCGATTCTATGCAGCCTAAGAAAAATGCAGAAGATATCATTCCGAGGGAAAAAGTACTTACAGAGGATGAAGAGAAGCTCTTTACATACTTTGCAAAAGTACCTGGACTGAAAGAACAGATCCTTGATACGCTTTATGATGTACAGATGGGTGCTGCAGATAAAACATCCAGAACAGGTAACGTGATTGTTATGGGTGGTCGTGAAACCGGAAAAACCCGCCTGATCTCAAGTCTGATTCCTGCAATCTGCAAAGAGCTGAATCTGGATGCATCCAAAGTTGCCTATGTATTTGCGGATCAGATCAATGGCAAGAATATTGCAGAGATCGTCAGCAAGATGGCAGGAGGATTCCTGGTTATCGAAAACGCAAATCAGCTTACCAAAGAAACAGTAAATCAGCTGAACAAAGCAATGGAATTCCGTACAGACGGTCTGATCGTTATCATCGAAGATGAAAAGATCGGTATGCGTAAACTGATTGCGAGATTCCCGAAATTTACATCCAAATTTACATCTATGATCAATATTCCGGTATTTACCAATGATGAGCTTGTTAACTTTGCAAAAGTGTACACAAGAGAAAATGGATATACTATTGATCAGATGGGTATGCTTGCACTGTATAATCTGATCAGTACAAGCCAGAAAGAAGATCAGCCGATGAATGTAGGCGCTGTCAAAGAAATCATTGATAATGCCATTGCAAAATCCAAAGGCGGACTTCGCAAGCTGATAGGCAAGAAGAAAGTCAATCCTGACGGATACATGGTACTTTACGAGAAAGATTTCAGCTGAAAAATTAAAATGAGCATAAGCAACAGGAGGAAATTATGACCAGACCTTATCTTGGAAACCCGAAATATACCATTGAAGTTCTTCAAAAGTACGGATTTGTGTTCCAGAAAAGGTTTGGTCAGAATTTTCTGATCGATACCCGTGTTCTGGACAGGATCATTGAGGCATCTGAAATTACAAAAGATGATTTTGTACTGGAAATCGGACCAGGAATCGGAACGATGACTCAGTATCTGGCAGATGCGGCCAGAGAGGTTACTGCAGTTGAGATTGATGACGCGTTGATCCCGATTCTTCAGGATACGCTGAAAGAGTGGGATAATGTATCTGTGATACATGGTGATATCCTGAAGACAGATATCCGGAAGATTGCAGATGAAAAGAATCAGGGACGTCCGATCAAAGTTGTGGCAAATCTGCCGTATTATATAACAACACCGATCATCATGGGACTGTTTGAAAGTCATGTGCCTGTAGATTCCATTACGGTAATGGTTCAGAAAGAAGTTGCAGACAGAATGCAGACAGGTCCCGGATCCAAGGATTATGGCGCTTTATCACTGGCAGTACAGTATTATGCAAAACCGGAGATCGTGGCAAATGTTCCGCCGAACTGTTTTATGCCGAGACCGAAGGTTGGCAGTGCAGTGATCCGGCTGACCAGACATCAGAATCCGCCGGTACAGGCAAAGGATGAAAAGCTGATGTTCCGTATTATCCGCGCTTCTTTTAACCAGAGAAGAAAGACACTGGCAAACGGATTAAAAAATTCACAGGAGCTGCAGTTTACCAAAGAACAGGTTGAGCAGGCAATCACGGAATGTGGACTTCCACTGAATATCCGAGGTGAGGCTCTTACCCTGGAACAGTTTGCTGCACTGGCAGATATTTTTGTAGATATGAAATAATAAAAATAACAACTATAAAAGGCATCCGGTGGCTGGTCGGATGCCTTTTATAGTAATATTTATTAAATTTAAAAGGAAGGAGAGTTGATTGCTTTTCGGCAATCAACATATGAAAAAGAAAATTTTATAAAAATAATGTTGGCTGTATTATTTTTATGGTCTTAGTATATCCAGAAATTGTGATGGAATCATGTTTAACTTATGAAAAAAAAGTGAACGATTGTCGAAAGTTCTATGAATTAAGAATATTTTACAGCTTTTTTTTCAGAGTGTGTTATAATGCAGTTCGTATCATTGATAGAAACTGTAATTGTATTTATTCAGGAGGTAATTAAAATGATGAAAATAAACAAATTAAGTGCATTTATTCTTGCAGGAGCTCTTACATGTACTGCACCTGCCATGGTTTATGCAGATCAGACAACAGATGCTGCTGTAGATCAGGCAGTAGAACTTCTGGAGCAGAGTGGAGTAGATGACCTGTTATCAGATCCGGATAAAGTGGTAGATCTTATTATCTCTGCCCAAGAAACTCTGGGAACAGTAAATGTAACAGATGATCAGATCAGCAGTGCACTGGATGTTGCAGCTGGAGAATTAGGGGTAACTCTTTCTGATTCTGACAAATCCACATTAATTCAGCTGTACAATAAATTCAAAAACATGGATCTGGATGAGAATGAACTGAGATCTCAGGTAAACAAAGTGTATGACAAACTGGAAAGCCTTGGAATTACGAAAGAAGATGTGAAGGGAATTCTTGGCAAACTTGTCGATCTTGTAAAAGAATTTCTGAACTAAGAAGAGTTCCGTTATATGCACAATGTATAAAATACACAACAAGTAAAAAATACAAAAAAAACAGTATGTTACATTTTTATAAAAAACGAGGATGAAAAATAAAAAAATTGTGCAAATACACGAAAGATTCATGACTTGTTCATACTATGTTCATAATTGACTGGTACTATAAGGATAGTTCGAAAGAGCTACACAAAACAGACGTTGTAATGTTCTTCATTACACATAAATTTTTTCATAATAATCGCCCCGGTAAACCACTGCCGGGGCACTCCTCGTTTATAAGCCCCTATTTTGGGGGCTTTTTTTATTTTACAGGTTATAATATAATTGATATCAGAGTACAAAAGAATGTATTGAAGGAAATGCATTGCGAAAACACGTGGCATGCTATAATACTGATAATAAATAAAGAATAACAAGTATAAGTAAAGGAGAACGGAAAATCATGGCTGAATCAATGAAAGATTATGAAAAAGAACTGGAAGAGTCTATGAAAACAATAGAAGAAGGCGATATTCTTACAGGGACTGTAATCAGTGTAGATGAAAAAGAAGTAATCCTTGATCTGAAATATTATGCAGAGGGCGTGATTCCGGCAGAAAACTACAGCAGAGAACCGGGATTCAGCCTGAAGGATGAAGTACATGAAGGAGATGAAGTCTCTGCAACAGTTGTAAGAAAAGACGATGGACAGGGAAATATTCTTCTTTCCAGAGTTGAGGCAGTAGACGTGCTGGCATGGGATAAATTAAAAGAACTGAAAGAATCCGGTGAAGTGCTGGATGTTGTAGTAAAAGGAATCACAAATGCCGGTGTTATTGCGTATGTGGAAGGTGTAAGGGGATTTATTCCAGCATCAAAACTTGCACTGAATTATGTGGAGGACACAGAAGAATATCTGAATAAACCGATTCAGGTACAGGTGCTGGATGTAGACAAAGAAAGTAAGAAACTGATTCTTTCTGCCAAAGAAATTCTCAGAGCAAAAGAGGAAGAAGAAAGAAAAAATAAAGTTTCAAACCTGGAGATTGGTCTTGTAACAGAAGGAACTGTAGAGAGTCTTCAGCCATATGGGGCATTTGTAAATCTTGGAAATGGACTTTCCGGCCTGGTTCACATTTCACAGATCTGTGAAAAAAGGATCAAGAAACCATCAGAGGTTCTGGCAGTGGGAGATACGGTAAAGGTCAAAGTTACTGCGATCAAAGATGGCAAACTCAGTCTCAGCATCAAAGAAGCAACAGATATGATGGCAAAGGAAATCGAAGAAGAGGTTTACGAAGTGCCGGATGCAGGAGAGCAGGCAACGACTTCTCTGGGATCACTTTTTGCAAACATTAAATTAGATTAATTAATAAGAGGATTTTATTTTTATGAAAAATCAGGAAAAAATTTTTGTTATCGGACACAAAAATCCGGATACAGATTCCATCTGTTCTGCAATCGCCTATTGTGATATCAAAAACAGAACTACGCAGGAAAGCAGATATATTCCAAAACGTGCAGGACAGATCAATGAAGAAACAGAATACGTACTGAATCGTTTTGGAGTACAGCCACCAGGATACTTAAGCAATATCGGAACACAGGTAAAGGATATGGATATCCGCCTGAGTCCGGAAGCAAATAAGAGCATGTCACTGAAAAATGCATGGGATCTGATGCAGGAAAACAGCATCGTTTCTCTGCCGATTCGTGAAAAAGACGGCACATTGGAAGGCCTGATCACAATTGGTGATATTGCAAAAACATATATGGATACAACAGACAGTTATCTTCTTTCCAGAGCGAGAACGCAGTATCAGCGAATCGCTGAGACAATCGGAGGAAAAGTGATCGAAGGTAACGCACATGGATATTTTATCCAGGGCAAGATCATGGTTGGTACTGCCAATCCGGATAAAATGAAAGAATATGTTGAAGAAAATGATATGATCATCATGGGAAACCGTGAAGAAGATCACCTGCAGGCAATCGAGCAGAATGTAAGCTGCATCATTGTTGGACTTGGAATCGAAGTTACTGAAAGAGTTCTGAAACTGGCTCACGAAAAAGATATCGTCATTATTTCTTCTCCGTATGATACCTTTACGATCTCACGTCTGATCAATCAGAGTATTCCTGTTAAATATATCATGAAAACAGATAATCTGGTTACATTTAACACAGAAGATTTTACAGATGATATTCAGGAAGTAATGATCAAACATCGTCATCGTGCATTCCCGGTCATCAACAAAAAAGGCAAATGTATTGGTACGATTTCCAGACGTAATTTCCTGGACATGCACAGGAAAAAAGTGGTTCTGGTAGATCATAATGAAAAAGACCAGGCTGTAGATAATATTGATAAGGCTGATATCATGGAGATCATTGATCATCACAAACTGGGCACACTGCAGACAATGCAGCCGATCAGTTTCCGCAATCAGCCGGTTGGCTGTACAGGCACGATCATGTATCAGATGTATGGAGAACAGAAACTGGAGATTCCGCCTAAAATCGCCGGACTTCTCTGCGCTGCGATCATTTCTGATACACTGATGTTCCGTTCTCCGACCTGTACACTGCAGGACAAAATGGCTGCAGGTGCACTTGCACTTATTGCAGACATTTCCATTGAAGAATTTGCAAGAGAAATGTTTAAGGCAGGAAGCAATCTGAAAGACAAATCTCCGGAGGAAATCTTCTATCAGGATTACAAGAAGTTTATTGCAGAGGGAGATATCTGCTTCGGTGTAGGTCAGATCAGCTCCATGGATGCAGATGAACTGCGCGAGATCAAAGAGCGTCTGATTCCGTTTATGGTCAGCGAATGCGGACGTCACGGTGTATCAAGAGTATACTTTATGCTGACAGATATTATCAACGAAAGCACAGAGCTGCTGTTCTACGGCGGAGACAGCAAAAATGTGGTAAGCGAAGCGTTCCACAAAGAGCCGCAGGAAGGCGAGCAGTCTGTGATCCTGCCGGGTGTTGTTTCCAGAAAGAAACAGCTGATCCCGAGCTTTATGACGGCAATGCAGCAATAGGAGGCAATTATAATTATGGCAAAGCAAATCTGGAAACCGGGAAATATGATCTATCCGCT
>OKTS01000390.1_pt1 | contig 24448 bp, 33 predicted proteins | sample 1606331 | NCBI WGS metagenome assembly OKTS01 (sample SAMEA3879564, study PRJEB24766) | human gut metagenome | biome: human-associated habitat; feature: feces | place: USA | collected 1985/1987 | reverse complement strand
CTCCATGCCTTCGGTTTCCATGCCCCGCTGCGCGATCTTTTCCATTAATTTATCATACTGATGGATACGCTGTCCACCGGTTGTGATCTCCAGACCTTTGTAAAGCAGGTCAAAGCTTAAGGTGTATGTCTCGTCTGCCGGATCATCCATGGCATAAAACGGTCTCTTCTTTGAAGGATAATGTGTGACAAATACAAAATCACTGCCATACTCTTCCTTGAAGTACTGTCCGATAAGTACCTCCTCCTCCGGCTCTAAGTCGAATGGGTTTCTGAACTGTCTGTTATATTTTTCTGCGACACGCTGCTTTGCCTCGTCAAATCTGACTCTTGGTATGCTTGTCACGTCAGGCAGCTTAATCTTTAAAAGCTCAAGCTCCTTGGCGTATGAGGTCTTTAAAAGCTCCATGGTGTACTGCAAAAAGCCGGTCTCCATCTCCATGATATCCTCGAAGCCGTCAATGTAACCCATCTCGAAATCGAGTGATGTATACTCATTCAGATGCCTCTTTGTATTGTGCTTTTCTGCTCTGAAAACAGGTGCAGTCTCAAATACCCTGTCAAAGACACCTACCATCATCTGCTTGTAAAACTGCGGGCTCTGCTGTAATATAGCCGGTCTGTGGAAATATTCAAGCTTGAAGAGGTTGGCGCCTCCCTCGGCTGACTTTGCGCCAAGCTTTGGCGTATGAATCTCTGTAAATCCATTATTATAAAGGAAATCCCTAAAGCCCCTTGTGATACCCTCCTGTATACGGAACGTAGCGCGCTCTCTTGGATTTCTGAGTGCCACTGCCCTGTTATTGAGCTTTGCCTCAAGCGAAGTATTCAGTTTCCATTTGTTGATCTGAAGCGGCATAGGCTCCGCCGGCTCAGATAAAATTGTGATAGTGTCAAGACGAAGCTCGAAGCCGTTTGGAGAACGGTCATCACTCTTGTATGTGCCGCATACCTCCACGGTATCTGCTTCCTTTAGATCATCGACGCTAAACTGGGATTTGCCCGGCTCGTATACACACTGTATAAGTCCGTCCCTGCGTCTTAAGACGATGAATGCAACCTCACCCATATCTCTTATGGTGTGAATCGCACCCTTTACTTTGATGTTTTTGCCCTCGTAGTCGCCTGCAAGAATTTCTGCGATACCGAGGTCTTCCTTTTGAACTGCTCCTGTTAAGAATTCCATATTTTTGTGCTCCTTTGATTTTTTAAGCGGGACGGAAAAAAAGCCCCGGAGCATATCAAATTAATGAAATGCTCCGGGGCGAAAATTCTAAAAATATTCCGCGGTACCACCCGCTTTGAGAAAAAGGACTGTTCCTGTTTCTCCACTCTTATCCGTAACGTGGATGAATCGTATCTGCCTACTTTTGATATATAAAAAGTTTAATTCACATACAATAAACCTATCTATGCAATAAACCATATCAATCGTTCAACAGATCTGCTCCGGTAGTGTTCCTGCAATCAGCTCTTCCAAACAGCGCTCTCAGTCGGTGACGCTGTATTCCTGTCGGTGTCTGGTGATCCAAGTCTCCTTCAACGCATTTATTGTTTTTTTGTTGTTTAACGTTATAACACAATAAACTTATTATTTCAACCCATCATAGTCAAAACTTAAGAAAATAAAGTATAGGAATATATTATAGTTTTTCTTAATTGTGGTTATAACAGAGCCTTCTTTTGCAACAATTATTAAATAAATTTAGGCTATTCCCTATTGCCTTTATTGAATTCGTATTGTAGAGTATATCTGGTATATGAATTAATAATAATAAGGCAGGTAACACTTATGAAAAAACTATTATTTTTTGATATAGACGGCACTCTCGTTGATTTCGGCAAGAGCACCATGAGCCCATCAACCGCTGATGCTCTAATAAACGCAAAACAAAACGGTCACATGATTTTTCTTTGCACAGGACGTAGTTACAATCAGATTTATCCATCATTAAAAGCCTTTGATTTTGACGGCGTGGTGGCTGCTGCCGGCGGCTATGTCACTGTGGGTGATAAGGTAATTGCACATCATGTCTATGGGCAGAATCTGTTACAGAAGGTTCTTGACACTGTTGGTGACAACAACACAGGACTTATCTTCCAGACAAAGGATAAAAGCATCACCAACCACAAGTGGGCCGACAAATTCATATCAGCATTCTCAAAGCAGTTTGACATGCATGTGATACAGGACAACCCGACATTTAAGGATATCGTGATTGATGATGAATTATCAAGCTTTTCTAATCGATACGCTGATGTTGAAAGCACCATCTACTGCAATTGCAACTACCACATTGATGATTTAAGAAAGCTCCTCGGCGATGAATTCGTAGTAACCCTGAGCAGCTTTAAAGAGCCTGAACCTTACAGCGGTGAGATTACATTGCGCGGTGTCAACAAGGCAACAGGCATACGTGATGTGGTAGAGTTTCTTCACATGAGTCAGGCTGATACAATAGGCTTTGGCGATGGCCAGAATGATTTTGATATGCTGCGCTACTGTAATGTCGGTGTTGCCATGGGCAATTCCAGCGATGAAGTCAAGGCCGTTGCCGATATAGTGACAGACGATATCAAAGAGGATGGGCTTAAAAATGCCATGGTGCATCTTGGACTTGTCTAAAAATGCACCATGGCATACTCTATGCCTCAATATTCATAAATCTGTCCCACTCGCACTCGTCCTTTGATGCCGATACAATCAAGGTGTACGAGCGCTCATCTGTTCCATCGAATACGAAGGTATAATTTTCATTCTCCTTCTCAATTAAATATGCGTATCCGTCAAGAAAATTGTTGAAAGTGTCGATATAATCTGTCTCCTCTATCTCCTCGTCAGCCGTGGTGCTCTTTAGGTTGCCATCGGCATCATATGTCTTAAAGCCCTCGCGTATGAATGAAATAATATTTGCATCTGAAAGCTTTAATATAAGGCCGTTTGTCCTCATATCACGGATATCTCTGTTTTTAGAATTATCTGCCTTTATAATTACGTTGTCAAGGCATATTTTGAAGGTGCCAAAGCTCATCATGATATCGCTCACATGCACATCCGAAAATTTGAAATGTGTAAACTCGTTTTCTGTCCTGAATTTCATCTGTTATCCTCCGTATATACTCATGCCGATATTTTATCAGATAATTTTGCTTTGGGCAACTTGCATTTTATAACGTGCCGTACAGCTCAAGTGTATGGCCTACACTGCCTGCACCTATAAAATAATAGTCGCTTTGAGTGTTACCATCTACAAAGATATACTGTCCGTACATCTTTATATTGCAAAAGAGTGCTGTGCGGCTTGATGCAGGAGCGATTCCATAGCCCTTGTTTGACACGACAAGCGGCAGCCTCTGCTGTCTGCCTCCGAACGAAATATATCTGGCTTTGTTTGTCAAATCAGTAAGGTCTGTCGCAAGTATTCCCTTGGATTTGAGCCTTTCCGATTTATCCCAGTCAAAAAATGTGTAGCACTCGCCATTATTTAAAAGCCTTGGCTCTGTGGCATTTTCACTTACAAGGAGATTTCTGTCGGCATCAAAATACTGTATGGCTCCGTTTTTCTTTTCTATCCTTAGTATCAGATTCTCCGTTTGAATTTCAATAAGCGATTTGGATTCCTTTGCCACCCATTTGAAGGCTGTATCGGCCTTTTGCTTCCAATAGGTTTTGTGCGGCTTCACTCCAATTCCTTTTACAAAGATTACGCGTACTATCTCCGGTGTTATTGGTATCACATAAAGTGTGCCGTCCGCTGTGGCGATTTCAACATGCGATTTACCTTTTTTGAGCCATTTTACCGCAAACTTGCCCTTTGAATGTCCCTTTACACGAAGTATATCGTTGTCCGGGATTGAGCCGTATGCGTATGGGGAGGGATTGAGAGGGAGGCTGCTCTTTTTTGCAGCCTTACTTACTTCCTTAATCTTAATTTTATTTGCCATATCTGTAGCAGTACATTGTGTTTGATTTTCCCTGTCTTTTTTTACAAATGCAGATAAATCAAGCTTCTCATTTTCAGCCTTATTTGTCACCTGCTCAGGTTTTAATGCAATGCGCGACGGACCAAAATACTCTCTTTCATCCATATCGCGTCTGCCATCAACACGCTTTTGCTCTTCTATCTCTTTTTCTGTCAGTTGCTGCTTTTCATATTCCTTTGCCTTAGTGAGCGGCTCTGCAGAAAACTCCTTCTGATGCCTGTTGGAAGGAGCAGGGTCTGCAATAAGCGGTGTCAGCCTGCCCCGGTGGAATACAGCAAGCTCATGAAGTGCACGAGTAGCCGCAACGTACAAAAGCTTCACATGACTATCATCAGCCGGATATTTTCTCTCTGATGGGTCAAACAGCAATACAGCATCAAACTCAAGTCCCTTTGTATACGCGACCGGAAGTACCATGACTCCTGCACCAAACTGTGCAGTTTCAATATCATCATCTGCTATTTCTATATGTTTTTTAAGCTCAGCAGACACCTTGAGAGCCTCTGCCTCATCACGGCACACGACAGCTATCGTCTCATAGCCTTCACTCTGCCAGCCTTTTATCGTGTCAACCGATGCCGAAATCAGTGAGCGCACATTGGCATACTCCTCTATGCGCACTGCGTTCCCATGCCTGATAATAGGCTCCACCGGATAAATTGCAAAATCTCCATGGCGCAGTATCTCTGTTGCAAATTCTGAAATCTCAACAGTGTTTCTGTAGCTCTTTCGAAGCAGACCGAATGCGTCATATGTGCCTGTGAGTATCAGCTTTTTCAAGTCCTCCCAGTCATTTAAGCCATACTCAAAATGTATATTCTGCGATGTATCGCCCATGATAGTGTATGTGCAGTTTCTAAGGCAGTAATGCAGACAGCAGTATGCCATCATGCCAAAATCCTGTGCCTCATCAATAACCACATGACTCGCCTCACGAACCGGATCTGTCTCCTTGATACGCTTATAAATATACGCAAGCGCTGCCAGATCATACACATCAAATGAGTCCTTTGGAATATCTATATCATATTCCTTCTCCTTCTGACTAAGCAGAAAATCCCTGTAAAAATCATACACAGAGCCTTTCCAGTCATCCTTACCGAAATAGGTTTTGTATTTTTTATCAAGCTTGCTGCGCTCCTTTGCAGGGAACTTCACTTCCTTACCGAGAACCTCATTTTCATACTTCGAGTAAATTATCTCATTTAACATGAGGATTTTACTCTGCATGGAAAGAAGCGGATTATCATGCAGATAAGTGTCTATCAGCACCTTTCCCACAAGCAGATTGCCTGTTTTTTCCATGTAGACCTCATCTCTTGGAATACACTTTTCCTCGTAATCTAAACAGAATTTTTCAAGAGCTTCAAACCATTCTTTACTGCCCTTTATGCTGTTTCTACTGTCATTTTTGCTGACTTCATGTATGCTGTACTTTTTGTCATCCCAATCCTCGTACAAAAGCCTTGTAAAAAGCTGCTCCATAGTCATCTGTTTTATGCCGTACACATCAAGCTCCGGAAGCACGCTTGTAATATAGTTCAACAAAATGTGGTTACTGCCTATAATGTAGAAATCCTCCGGTCTGAAATCATCAGCATAATTATATAAAATGTACGATATCCTGTGCATTGCAACTGTTGTCTTTCCTGAGCCTGCAACTCCCTGCACAATGATATTCGTCTTTGGCGAACGGCGGATAATAAGGTTTTGCTCCTTTTGGATTGTCGCGATAATCTCTCCGAGCACTGCCTTTTTATTCTTAGCCAGATACTTTGTCAGAAGCTCATCATTTGCTACGACATCTGAATCAAAAAAATCGATGAGCTGATCCTCTGCAATCTCATAGGTGCGCTTTCTGTTTAAATCAATCTCAAAAGTACCCTCTGAGCTCACCGTGTACTTACATGGTCCAAGACTGCTCTCATAATATACGGATGCAATCGGTGCTCTCCAGTCAATGACCACAGGCTCTGATGCATTCTTTGCAATACCGACTCTGCCTATATAGTAGGACTCCTGTGACTTCTGACGCGGATCCTTAAAATCTATTCTGCCAAAATACGGCTTTTTCCGCGCCTTTTCACATCTTACAATATTTCTCTCGTTCTCATGAAGCTGCGCTGTCGCATTGTTCCACAGGGCAAGTCCCTCCTTGTCCTGTGCCTCGTAGACATCTCTTAAATCCTCTAAATCATCTGTCAGCTTTTTTACCGATTCCTTTGCACGGTCCAGATTATCCTGTGCAATCCCTATGATATTTTGAAGCTGTCTCTGCTCGTCTTTTAATGAAATTCCCGGTAAATCATTTTCTGTGCCCATCATGCCTCCACGACTTATATATGCTGTGATTATACTATACTTTTAATCTCATCTATCCTGTCAACACAGGCAAAAAGCATCTTTTTCAGCTCCTCATCAGGCTGTGTCAAATCCGGCACCATGACAACCTTACAGCCTGCAGAATATGCACTTTTGACACCATTTGGCGAATCCTCTACCGCCATGCACTCCTCAGGTGCCAGCTTAAGCTCGCTGCATGCAAACTCATACACATCAGGTGCCGGCTTTCCATGCTCCACCATAGGTGCACAGATGATCTTGTCAAAATATCCGTAGAGCCCTATCTTTTTAAGATATTTCTCAGCTCTTTCTATATCATTCGCTGTGGAAATTGCTCTGTGAATGCCTTTTTCCTTCAAATATGTAAGTATCTCAATTGCACCGGGCTTAAGCTCAATACCCACCTTTTCCAGATGCTCCTCCATGATTTTTCTCCGATATGCCCTGATTTTATTATAATCCATATCAGGATCATGAAACATATCCTTAAGATGCTGCGGTGCATACGGCTGCCCGAGGCTTCGCATTGAAAGTGCCTGCTCATCTGTCATCTCGTAGCCGAATTGCTTAAGTGCCATCGGCCAGAAAATACGATAATATTTCTCCGTATCTATGAGTGTTCCGTCCATGTCAAATATTACTGCTTTTACCATTGGTTCTCCTTACGTTCTGCCAGGCTTTACTATGCTTCACCTGTTAATTTTACCACTGTCATATCATGATGCATGGCCTTTATCACCGGGCCAAACATGTCCTTTGTCTTTATCCTGAGGCTGGAGGTATTTATGCATGGATGACATCCAACCCACTCACCTTTTAGCACATCCTCATCCACCAGAAGTCTGACCGCATTGTCATGGTCGTTCATCAGCCCCATCACACTGACTGAGCCCGGTGTGATATCCAGATATTTTTCCATATCCTGCGGACTTGCAAACGAAAGTCTCGCACTGCCTATCTGATGCGAGAGCTCTTTTGTCTTAAAAGTCTTGTCTCCCGGTATCATTAGCAGGTAAAAATCAGTTTTCTGGCGGTTGCACAGGAAAAGATTCTTACAGATTGTTGCGCCGAGTGTCTTGTCAATCTCCTCACAAACCTCCATCGTAAATGCCGCCTCGTGGTCTATTCTCTGATATTCGATTCCCAGTTTGTCCAAAAAATCGTATGTACGAATTTCTTTATCCAGTCTGCCTGTGGTATCTGTCGGTCTTCCATTCTGTAATTGCATTTGTGCCTCCTGAAATTAATTATCACAGCTGTGTTCAGCACCGTAACAGCTGTTATTATTCTCTTTTAATTGCTATAGCTATAGATTATACACCTCTTTTATGTATTCTAACAAGCCCCGGCATCCACTGATTACATCATCAAAGGTCGCATCAAAATCACCTGTATACCATGGATCTGCAACATCGCGCGCTGCTGTAAGCTTGTGATTTGTCCCGTAATCAGCAAATGACAGCATCTTAAATATCTTCTGCTGACTGTCACTGCCACCTGCAATCCTTGTCATATTCCTGATATTTGCAGTGTCCATTCCAATCAGAAGGTCATAGTACAAATAATCATCGCGTGTCATCTGTCTCGCGCGGTGTGGAATAAGAGGAATATGCTCCTCGTATAGTTTGTTTTTGGTGCCGTAGTGTGGCGGATTGCCTATTTCCTCACGGCTGGTCGCAGCTGAATCTATCTCGAAAACAGCATCGAGGTGCTGTCTGTGGACCAGATGGGTGAAGATGCTTTGGGCCATGGTGCTGCGGCATAGTATCGTGAACATATAGCAGAAAATCTTTCCCTGCTATAATTGCTCCTGCTACAAGATCCAACTCTATTATAATATCACGATTTTCTAATACTGTAATCCTTTTCGTATGCTCAATTAGAAAATCTACCTTGCTTTCCTCCATATCAAGAGTTTTCACATAAGCATCTATCTCGTCATCTATGTTCTGTAATACGCTCTCGATAACTTTAATATCCTCATTTTCTTCTACAGGTACTAAGAGCTTTTTCTTCTCCTCTATCTGCCCCTCTATAGCCTCATACTTTGCCTTGTAATCATCCTTAGAAATAAAATCCTCCAGATATGCCTCTAAGAGCTTAGTTCTCTTTCTCTCCAGCTTATCAAGATCTTTCTGTATTTTTTCATTTACTGAGGTATCACTAAGCGTAGCCTTTAGCTCATTGAGCCACTTAACAATATACTGCTTTACAACTCCTTTATTTACCTCCAGATTATCCGTGATTTTCTTGTAAATGTTTCTTATCGCTACTGTGGTTATTCTGGTACCGTTACACTCTACATCCCCTTTAGCCACCTGTGAGGCACACATCCAATTAACATATCCGTTACTAGCGTGTTTCCAGAGCTTTCTACCACAGGATCCACAGTAGATTTTACCACTAAGAGGATCAGAATAAGCGTTTACTCCCCTACCGTTCCCTGTCTTAGCCCTTAATCTCTCCTGTACTTTATCAAATACCTCCTCTGATACATAGGCAAGCTCTGGGGCTGGTATTCTAACCAGCTCTTCCTCCGATCTTCTCACAATTTTCTTTTTATCAAAATCGTGATGATATTTCCCCATCACTATAACGCCTTTAGCTTTCTCGTTTTTAAGGATCCTGCTAATACTCTCAGAGGTAAAAGGTTTTCCTACACTGTTTGTATAACCATGTTCATTTACCCAATCTCTTACTTTTCTTATGCTATCATATTCCAGATATAGCTCAAAGATCTTTTTCCCCAGCTTTGCCTCCTCCTCGTCTTTTACCCACTTTCCATTAACAATTTTAAAGGCTAATGATTTACCGTTTCCCATAGCTGATACCTCCTCCCCATTAAGGGCTCTTTCTATTCTCCTCTTGTTTGAGTTATTCAGTTTTTTACTAAGATTTCTACTGTATTCCTCTGCTATGATCGCCTTTACACCTGTTATAAGAGCATCCTCTGAGGGTTTAAAAAACTTATTATCCAGATACATAAAGAGCTTTAGGTTATTTGTTACCAGATTATCTACAAATAGGTACCAATCCAGAGTATTTCTCTGTAATCGGTCTTGATCCTTACATACCACAATATCAAACTTATTCTCCGTCATATCCTTAAGTAATCTTTTGTAGTCATTTCTCCGCTTTGTGGTGGTTCCTGTCTTTCCCTCGTCAATATACTCTCCTACCAGCCTCCAGCCATGATCTCTAATAACATCCTTATTCTCCTGTATCTGCTTTTCTAAAGCGTTAAGCTGTTTTTCTTCCTCTGTGGATACTCTGGCGTAAAATACCGCTCTAAGTTCTGTTCCTGTACTCATCCTGCTACCTCCTGTTATGCTTATTATCCTGTGGCTCTACTTAGCCTTAATAAACATAATCACAGCCCTCCTCATTTTTTAGGGAAAAATTATACAGGGGCTATATAATTATTTTCATGCACTAAAAAAGAGCCTACCCATGCTCTCACACGAATAAGCCCTCTATTTGCCTCATACAGCCCTTTTACCTCTTTACCCTTACACGTTATCATATAAGGGTACTTATACGCCCTGTAGGGGCTCCTATGAGTTTCTAGCTATATCCTTTTTCATTCTCTGATTTACTGATCTACACTTTTTCTCTAAGTCCTTTAACTCATCTAAGAGCTCCTTACTCATATCCATCTCCCAGTTATCTATATCATGGTGAATATGCCTCTCTAAGGATGCTATCTCTTGCTGTAAAGCATAATGATATAGATTATCCTCATATCTCACTCTAGGCTCACTCATATCGCCTACCTCCTGTATTCCGCTAGATCTGTAGGATCCTGCTTTTTGTTGTAAATATCCTGTAATTCTATCATTAAAGGCTGTAAATCCTGTGGTACTGGTTTCACTATCTCCAGCTTTCCCTCCTCCAGCTCTACATACTCTCTTAGCTCTATCGGTATTCTTATCACAGGCTCCACCTCCTCATCTATCCTAATCATATTATATCAAATTCCTTAACATTGAGGACAAAAAAAATAAGGGCTACAGCCTGCACCAACGCTAAGCCATAGCCTTATGTATTACTGTTTCATCTTTGCAATTAACTTTCTATCCAAATCACTATACTCAGGATCCTCATCTCCGCCATATTTACGCTTTAGCTCCTCAATATGCTTAGAGTGATCCCTGCCTCCTACAGGCTTACTAAGTCCAGCTCCTAGCATCCCAGCCTCACTATTGTATGAGATTTCTGTATAAGCTGGATTGTCTTTTATCCACTCTCTTACTCTAACAATATCCTCTTAAGCTGTAAGAGTAATCTGGTTACGACCTGCTCCCTCACAAAAGCAATATACAGCGATAGCAGTTCCTATAAACACCTGCTTTCCCTTTCCGTTAAACTCCGACTCAATACCTCTATTAACATCTGCATATACTGGATAAATTACATTAAGGCAAGAGTGCGGAGTAGAAGATCTAAAAGTAGCCTCACGCATAAGATCACTCCTTTACCTCTGTAAACATATTATCTACTCTGGTCTTAATATAATCCCTAAGGATCTTGATCTCCTCCGCATCATTTGTAATATAACGGTTCTGCTTTTCTCCTCTGTTAAAGGAGAATGTTTTCCCCTCCGCTGTGGATACTCCTTTGTAGATTGCTGGGTATAACTGATAAAATGACGTTCTACATTCAAAAATTACACCCTCTGGATCTGCTGGCTCTTTCCCATCCTCCAGCTCTACAATAAGATAATCATTTCTGGATGCAATATAGGCTCTAATCCCCTCAATAACATCCTCATTCTCCAGCGTAATCTCATTGTGATCCGCTCCCTCTCTAAAGAGATACCCAGAGTCTACGCTGTCTGGATCCTTAATACCCAGCTCCTCACACTTTGCATAGTCAATATAAGGCTTTCCATTATCCTTATAAGGCTTTCCACCTACTACTGGCACTGTGATAAAGCCTACTCTAAATACATCCATATAACTAAGCTGGAAATATGGCTGTTTACTTCTAAATGTTACTTTACTCATTGTCATTATCCTCCTTGTGTTCTTTCATGTACTGTTTATATTCCTCTGACTGGCGGATCTGCTCCTCCTCGTCTGCACTGATTAAAAAGCCCTTAGCACATTCTGTATCGGCTTTCTCATTCTCTTCCATGTACTGCTTATACTCCTCCACAGCCTTAGCTAAATACTCAACCGTTGGTACTTCTCCACATCGTTTATACACATAATTCCAACAATCATCTAAACGCAATACCAGCCCTGTAAGAAAACATATTCCCCTCTCTGTGCGTATGTATGGAATATGTGTAATATCAAGTAATAATTTAATCCTATCATCATAGAGAGCTGATAGAATAAAAGCATCTTCCTCACTATAATAAAAAGGATTTTGAATTTTACATTTTTCTATCTTAACAGGTATATTTCCTGTCTTAAGACCATTAGAAGTAATTCTGTAAATCTCTGCAACAGAATAATTTTCAAGCTCAGCAATCAAATTTTTATTCTGCTCTGCCCCCATATAATGGGCTCCCCAGCTTTCATAAGCAACTTTTCCATTCTCCATAAAATCACCAACAGTATATACATCAACACTCTTTGTATACATAATTGCAACCTCCTTAAAATACTAAACATTTACTGTTATCTCTTACTCTGGATCCTGCTACGATCTCCAGATACTCCTTAGCCTCTGCTATTGCCTTTACAGCTCTCTCCTCATCGGATCTGCCTTTTATTATCTTAGCCTCTAAGAATTTTATTTTATCCTCATCTGCCTTATAGCTTGCCTTATTCACATAAGGGAGAGGCGTATCTGCTTTGTAATATTTCTGTTTAAGCTCCCAGATCATACAGTAAGCCCTTAAGCGTACCTGTACATTAAGAGGAGCTGTATTAGATACTCCTGCTAAGCTCTCTCTCTGCTTTCTGGCTTTATATTCTATCTGTCTGGCTCTTTTCTCTCCATACACGCTATAAACACCTCCTTAAGCGGTCTAAAATGCCACTTTTTGACCATATCGCCCATCTCTGGGCTCGTTTCTTCCTCTGTGTGAGTAGGTTACTTTTCGTACTGGTTTTCTTACATTTCATCATTAACAAGCTCTTTTAGCTGTTGGAAAAATGTATTTATACACCTATCTGTTGCATCGGTTCCCTCCTCAGCGTTATCCTCTGTTTCTGAGGGTGTTCTTCTGTCACTCAGATAGCGTAACAGTTCTAATACAGATACGTTAGAGTAGTACACTCTCCTCCGCCCTTTGACGGTTTTATATTTTTTCTCTAACCTGCCATCCTCTGCATATCTTCTTAACTGTCTCTCTTTTATCCCCAGCATCTCCATTGTGGTTTTAGAACTATACCACCTAAGAGCAACTCTCTCCATAGGAAACTCTTGATAGCTAAATAGCTCTGTTATGGGTATATCTGGTAACACCTTTCCGCCCTCCTTTGCTTTTTATCTACATTCTAAGTAAATCATAAAAATCATGTTGCTCTTTTTTCCGCCTTTTCTCCTCCGCTCTGGCTTTCTCTCTCTGCTTTGCCTCCGCTATGAGTTTCTGCTCATCCTCCTCATGTAGGCGGATTAGATCCTCATGCTCCAGCTCTCCCCCTGCCTCGATAATGTTATATGAGTTTCTGGTATTCTTTACATACTCTCTAAGGAGTTTCTCCTCCTCTGGAGTTTTTGCAATATACACACCGTTTTTATTGAATGTAACAATACATTCTCTAGTGAGAGCTATCTGGAGATAAGGTTTGTAGCTGTAAAACATTCTGCACCTCCTATAATAAGGCTCCTATCGCCTCTCTGAGCGTATCTCTGAGCCAACTATCACAGGCTCTTTCTATTCTAGGCTTTGCACTTTTTGCTCCCTTTTCTAAGAAAAATTTACCCTGTATATACCGCTCACTAAGCATTACTCCACCAATTCCGCCCTTTTTTCCTTTTCTTTTTGCTCCATACTTTGAAACAAGTTGTTTTTTTCCATTCGCTGAAAAATACTTTATAGGTAAAAATCTCTTATGCTGTACATGACCATCATTTACATACAGAGCATACTCTACATTAGTACCATACTCCACACTCCCCAGCGATCCGCTCACATCTACATAAAAAGAAAAGCTATCCGCTAATCTGGAGGTATCTACAGGAACTAAAGGCTTTATCTCTGCATCTAAGATATTTCCGATCTTATTGAGGAGTACTACCTTTTTTTCTTCCCACTTATCTATGAGAGCCTCAAAGCACTCTATAAGCTCATCTAATCCGAATACCTCAAAATCACTCGCCAAGCTCCTGCACCTCCTCTAACACCATAAATGCCTCTACAGCCTCGTTACTGATCCCTAGCTCATAATCCATATCTAAGCGATTATTTACCAGATTAACGCCTAAGCCCTCCTCTGTTACGCTAAGGATTACTACAGCATCTTTACATACTATGGCGTGCTGTCCTACAGGGAACCTCATACCCTTACTATTGAGCTTATCCATGAGGGCTCCTATTTTCTCCATGATTTCATCCATAGCTTAGCCTCCTACCCTCCAAAGTTTCTCGATCTTACACCAGATCCTCCATTAAATCTCTCTGCCTGCTCTGGTGTAAAATTAAGACTAAAAGGAATTGTACGAAAATCCTTTACTACGCACATGGATACTTTCTCTCCTGCATCGTCTTTTATATCCAGAATAACTACACAATCATTACAGATTATAGCCTCCACATTCGGAGCCTTAAGAGGCTTTCCTGTCTCTTTCACAAAGTCTAACATTCTCTGTATTCTTGCAACTTCATAATCAAACTCTCCAGCTTTTGGCTTTTTCTGTTTGAAAAACATTTTTATCATCTCCTTAAAAAGGAGGAGGCTTTGACACCTCCTCCAGATACTAAGTCATATTAGGTAACAACTTTTTGAATTTTGCCACCATATCAGAAACAACCTTATCTGTATCTGCCTCTTTCTCAATGATTACCGTATCCGCCAATTTTTCAATCGTTACGGATCCGATACCACCACTCTTAGGCAGATCGCTATCCTGTGGATTTCCTGTACCTCCTGTACCTCCGTTATTATCCTGTGGATCATCTGGATCCCTGTCTATAGGTGTAACATCCTTAAGCTGTACGCCCCTTGTGCTCATAGCCCTATCATATTGATCCGCTTGATTTCTTGTTAAGACTTTCTCGCCTTGATGGAGGATAGCTGGGTAATTGTCATACGGTACTCTGTCTTTACCATAGGCAAAACCTAAAGCACTCTTAACCTTGCCTCCGATACCTCCTACAAACTCCTTAGCCTTTGAGATTGCACCACCAATTTTATCTACAAAACCGCTAATAGCATCTATCGCTCCGCTTATTACACTTGTTACGGTTCCGATCGCTGTAGATACAGCACTGGAGATACCACCGAAAATAGTGGATACCGCATCAAATAAGCCTTGAAATACACTCTTAATGGTTTCTACGATAGCGGTAATCGTAGAGCTTGCACTGTCGAAAAATCCACAGATACTACCCCAGATCTGAGAGATGTATGGAGCTAAGAAATTGAATACTGTTTCAATTCCTGTAAGTAGTCCATCTACCACCGTAAGGATCACATCTACTACCGCACTGATTATAGGGGCTAAGGTCTGCCATACAGTAGATACTACTGTTACTACTACAGATACAATAGTTTGGAATAATCCCATGTGATTACCGATCATGGTAAGTACTTGCTGGATCACGTTTCCCACAAAAGTAAAAATAGAGCTCAATGTAGGCATAATAGCTACAATCGCACCTACCACTACTGTAATGATCTGTTGGATCACTGGCATAGCTGTTACGATGATATTAGTAATAGTCTGGATCACTGGCACAATATAAGGGATGATCTGAGATACACCGCTCATAATCGTACTAATTACCTGCCCTACTACAGGAGCTATCTGCTGTACCGCTGAGATAATCGGAGGGATGATAGGTAAGATCGTATTGATCGCCTGTACTATTCCATCCTTAAGCCCAGAGAACATACTAGCAATACCGCCACCATCTACCTTTACATTAAAAAGCTGATCGAAAATAGCTTGTAATGCTCCAGTATCAATACCGATATTACCCAGCCCTGTAAAGATTGCATCCTTGATAGATGTAAGGAGTGGTAATACATTTTCCTTAATCTGAGGAGCTACCTTTTCTACCGCTGTTCCTATTGCTGTAGGCAAGTTGCTAAAAATCGTCTGGAGCATCGGTATAAAGTTACCAAAGAAAAAGGTACTTGCACTCTCTACCAGCTCTCCCATACTTCTAGCTACTGCCTCTCCATCCCCTATAGATAAATTACCTAAGAGGTTAGTAACAGAGGCTTTCATCATCGCAAAAGATCCGCTAAAGGTTTTACTTGCCTCATCTGCTGTAGTTCCTGCTACGCCTAAGTTTTCCTGTATAGCGTGGATAGCATTATATACATCTGATAAATTATCAATATTGTACTTAACGCCTGTAAGCTGTTGAGCATCATTAAGGAGCCTTTGCATCTCCTCCTTTGTACCGCCATAGCCCAGCTTTAAGTTATCTAACATGGTGTAATTCTGCTTAGCAAAACCTTGATAAGCATTTTGGATACTACCCATGTCTGTACCAAACTTATTAGCATTATCAGCCATATCTACCATGGCTGTATTTGCTACATCAGCCGATTTAGCGGTATCTCCTCCTAATGAGGATAAAAGGGAGGCACTAAAGCTAGTTACCTGCTCCATATAATCATTTGCTGATATTCCTACTGTTTGATAGGCTTGATTAGCATACTCTTTTACCTTGTCTGCATCGCCCTTAAAAAGCGTTTCTACACCGCCTGTACTTTGCTGGAGCTTTGCCCCCTCGTTGAGAGCTCCGCCTAATACAGCTCCTCCAGCTACCGATACAGCTACAGTAACACCCTTAGCAAGGCTCTTTAGCTTGTCCTTGATAGATCCCAGTACCTTACTAGCTCCATCTTTTACAGCTACCATAGGCTTAGCTACCATTTTTCCTACATCTTTCAATGAGGATTTAATAGATCCTAACACCTTTGTAGCTCCGTCTTTGAGCTTTACAAACGGAGTAAATACTTTACTTACCGCCTTAAGTCCACTCTTTACCTTACTAAGTACTTTTGTAGCCCCATCCTTAGCCTTTATAACAGGCGTGGCTACGATTTTCTTTACAGTAGCAAGGGCTACTCTAACCTTATTGATCCCAGCGGTAGCACCGTCTTTTATTCTTACTACAGCGGATACCGCTTTAGATCCTAGCCCCCCTAATGTGTTTTTGATTTTAGAAATGCCTTGTGTTGCAAGATCTCTGATCCTTACGATCGGAGTATATGTGGTAGCAATTTCCTTAAGCCTCTGCTTGATCTTACCTACAGTAGGAGATACTGTATCCTTTAAGTGGATAATTGGAGATACTGCTGTTTTCTTGATCTCTTTGATCTTTTCTACAATCTCATCAACCTTTTTACTAGCCTCATCCTGTACCTCTGCCTTAGTAAGAGCTTTCTGCTGTGATAAATTATCAATATTTTTCCTAACGCTGTTAAGTGCTTCTGTAGCCTTATCGTGTGCTGTGATAACTGGATCTGCTTTCTGTTTATTGAGCTTACCAATCTCTATACCAGAGCTGGAAAGTTGCTCTCTAAACTGCCTCTGCAATTCAATGTTCTTTTTCATAACACCAGCCATACCATCATGTAAGGTTAATTTTGCTCCAAACTCAAACATCTCTAAACACCTCCTTTTCTTTGAAATTTAATAAGGCGTATAGCCCCTATACTGCTATACGCCCTGTTTTATAATCTTCTTTTATTCTGTTTGCTAACTTTCTCAGCTCCGCCCCTCTTTTCTGAGGCGGTAGCTCATAGATCTTTTTTACCTCCTCATCGTAATAAAAGAGGAATGATCCTACTACTCCCTCTGTAAGATCTACCAGATCTAAGCGGAGCTCCTTATATTCCAGATCATTTACAGCCATAGGAGCCCTCCTACATCAACTTAGCCATTTTCTCCAGCTCTGCATCTGTAGCGGATGGATGGATAGCTCTAAGATCCTCCATAAGTTCCTTAAGTTCTGGATCTACCTCTGCCTCCCCTGCTCTACTTACTTTCTGCACTGGAGGAGGTGTAATACCTAAGGCTCTTAATGCCTCTGGATCTGCACTAAGGAGCTCCTCTCTCTTAGTTCTCAATCTCTCAGCCTCAATAATATCCTTGTTATCCTCCTCCCACTGAGTTTTCATCTCTGAATACTCAGCTAAGTTAGCCGTAACAGTTTTAACCTCATCCACTACAGAGGTGTACTCCTCAGAGGAGAGATATTTATAAAGCTCTTTAGCTACCCACTTCCCTCTTAAATGCTCACTAAACATTCTACGTTTTACTAGAGTATCAAACTCCGCCTCCAGCTCCAATTTCTTAGCCTTACGCATTTCTACAGGCTTATCCTTTAACTTCTCGATAGTCTTATTAGCTCCTGCAATAGCTTTAATAATTTCAGAGTATGTATGAGGCTTTTTTGCCTCCTCTGCCAGTCTAGCCTCCTCTCGTCTAATTCGTCTTTCTTCAAGTTTTTGTTTAATACCTAAACTTGCTCTATATGTAGCCCAAGCATCATAAGTACCTGTATGAGGCTCCCCTGCCCTTTTTGCCTCCTCATACTCAGCCTGCAACTTCTCACTAAGCTGTTCAAATTCTACATCATTCATTTTCTTTTCCTGCCTTTCTTTTTAATAAATGTTTTCCGCAACTAGAGGCGGTTATCATCATACTAGGTCTACCTCTTTTACCTGTCTGGGGATACTCAGCTATCAGATCTCCACGCTTTATCATGTTTGTAACTGTCCGCCTTGTCACTCCCAGCATATCCATAACTACCTCTACTGATAATAGATCCATACTTTCCACCTCCTGCTCTCATAAGTAAGGGCACATTTTAAGGAAAAATGTGCATATTTTATGGAAAATTTTTCAAAAAAAAAGAACCCAGATCACTAAAGATCTGAGCTCTCTTTCTTAAGTTTCTTTTCCCTGTAAAACCCTCTAAATTACACAGTATTTATTTTACAAAAATAAAGATAAGGTGGTATCTGTATTTAGTATTATACCTCTAAAAGCCTTATTTTACAAGGATTTTCTAGCCTCATAAGTGAGTTAGATATTACCACTAAAGCCTCCTCCTGCATCCGTTTTTACCTCTATACCTACCTCCAGCATTTGAGACATACTAAGAGAGGAAAATGGGAGCTCCATCTGTACTCTCCTATGCTCCTGCTCTGGAGTTTCGTAAAATCTCTCCAATTTTCTCTTTTTAGAATTTGATTTATCTAAATAATAAGGATCGTGCTCTCTTAACCAGAGATCCGCTTGATCCTCCTCTCTCCTGTTACCTATCATCTTTTTACCTCACTAAATATTCTCTTATACATTTCCTTAGATTATAAGGTAGAGGGGCTAAAGAGCCGAAAGGCTCTTACTATCCCTCTACTCTTTTCTTTTATATTCTCTTATATATTAGTGTTCAAAATGGGTATACCGCACCCTCTTTTAGTATACCCATTTTGAATATAGGTCTATATCCATTTTGAATATAGAGTTATATTCATTTTGAACATAGCTCTATATTCATTTTGGATATACCCTATTACTGTGCATTGCATTTTACAATTTTGTTAAATGGAATTACTGTTTATGATGTTTTCTAAAATATTCCTGTGGCTTAAAATCTCCCTCTTTACTGTAGTCATTCCATCCAGTAGGCTTTAACTCATTGTGCCTTAGTTGCGTAAGTTGGTCTATTTTTATCTCTGGGTATTCCTCTATCAGCTCCTCTAAGATTTCTGCATTTACTCTGTATTGCTTTCCAGCAACATTTCCTCTTTCTCCCTCGCTCTTTTCTTCTATTGCTTGTGATAATACCTCTATCTGGATCAGATTACTTTCCTCTAATAGCTTTAGATTTCTTATCAAAGTACTTTTAGGAACCCCTGTTACATCTTCCATTGTTTTATAGCTCATGTTACAACATCCGTTTTTTCCGTGGGAAAATCTAAAAATAAGTGCATACAGATCCTTAGCTACTCCTGCTAAAGGCTCCATTTTAATTCCACCCTTAACAACTTTTTTTGTTTTTAGTTTGCTCATCCAATAATACACTGTGTAAAAATTTGTATAATCCATCGCCATTACTTTTCCCTCCTTACAGCTCTTAAGTGAGGGATCTTAGTATTATTGATCTCCTCCACCTCTTTTTTAAGGTATCCTTGTTTTACCATGCTACCAACCAGCCTTATTAAGGAGTTAATCTCCATCCCTGTAAAATCCGCTAAATACCTGTAGCCTCCAGAGTACTCTCCAGCATCATATACAATAGCGTACACTACTAAGGCGTTACCCTTTAGCCCCTCCTGTGCCATCCAGCTATACAGCTTTATCTCCTCATTTCCTGTTATCTGTTTTCTCATCGTGCTCCTCCTTGCTTTCTGATACGAAAAAGAGAGAGGTAAGGCTCATTTACCTTAACCTCTCTCCAGATCGGAAAGAATTACATAGCATCGAATATTGAAAACTAAAGGCTATCATGTTATAATAGCCCCTAGAAAATGTCAGTTGCTTATATGCGGTTATGGTATCTGGTTTACCTTAATCCCTGTGTAGTACTGCCAATACTTTACAGGATCTGATATAGCATCTCTTAGGAGGTGCTTTTTTCTTTACCCTCTCTAGGTTCCCCTCTATTATATCTATACCCCTATCATTTTGCAAGTATCTATTGTGCATTTTCAACAAGTTATACACCTCCTATATAATATATTATTGTGCATTTATTATATAACCCTTATATAAAATACCTCTAAAATCAATTTTAAGAGGCTTTACTCTCATCCCCTTACACTTATCCATATAAACATATAAAACGCCTACAGGAGGCACAGCAGAGCCCACAGAGGCAATACTAAAGGAGCTAACCCGCACTCCAGCGGATCAGCTCCCATATATCAGCAATTTTCTATTAAAAATCGGCTCCATGCTACAGCATCATCCTCCCCATACAGCATACTGTTAGCCTCCCTGTATGGGATCCTGTAATCAGCCTTAGGATCATCCTCCATTAAGAGGTATTTCCTGCTAAGCTCTCTCGCCTCGTTCTGGAGGTGGTGCCTAAACTGGTGGAGAAATGCCTCCAGATCTGGATCTGCTAAGTAAATCTCCTTAGTTTGGAGTACATAGTTGTTATCCCTTACCCCACATGTAATAACAGGGATCCTAACCATGTACACCTCCGTTAACTCTGTATCCAGCTCTCTTATCAGCTCCAGCCTCTTTCTAGGATCTGCCTGTTTATATCCCTTTGCTAAGGTATTAGCTACAGGCTCCAGAGCCTTACACTCCTTATAGAGGCTCTTATAGAGCTCCACTCTCTCCTCTATCGTCATTCTCTACGCCTCCTGTGCCTGTAGGTTAAAAGTAATATCATTTAGGCTCATACCGTACAACATGGACAAACTAAAGCCCTGTGCCATCTCTGGAGATCTCTCTCCTGCCTCCCAGCTCTTAACAAGCTCTACAGATACTCCCATCTGCTCAGCTACAAACTCTACACTAACTCCAGCCTTTTCTCTTGCCTGTCTTAAATTTAATTTACTCATCGTACATATCCTCCTTTAGTTTTTATCTATCTAAACAGCCATACTATAAGCTGTATAGTTCTTACGGATCCGCTTGATCCTCCATGTGATACTAGAATTTGCTACATGAAAAGCCTTTGCACAATCTGAGAGGCTGTATCCCATGAGGAGGAGTGTAACCATGTAGCGATCCTTAGCCTCCAGCCCCTCTAAGTACTCATCTACCTCTATCTGTGAAAACCTATCACAATCTAAGCCTCTTACATCGTCTTTATGGATTTCTACCAGTTCCTCATAACTGGCTGGATCCATACCGTTATATCTTTTCTGACAAGTTACCTCATTGTAGAGGCGGTTTAAGTGCTGGCGTACAAATACCTTAAGAGCTGTGGTAAAAGTAACGCCTCTGGTAGGATCAAAGTTATCTACCGCCTTTATAAGAGCTATGTAGCTCTCACTGAGGAGATCCTCTATCTCATACTTAGGGATCCTGTAATCCATAACGATAATGTGTAAGAGCCCTGTATTTTTCTCCAGTAATGCTCTAAATAAATCCTCATTGTGAGTAGTCTGGTACTCTTTAACCAGATCCTCATTAGTTCGCTCCTGTAATTTCCTGTATTCCTGCATATCCTTTACCTCCTGTCTGTATATGTCATACATATATCTTTGTATCTGCATTTTAGTATATGTCATACATATATGTCAAGGGTTTTCTCCTCAAAGTTGAGTTAAAATTTTTATTTTCGCTTTGATTATGTTATAATAGGGGAAATATATAAAGGAGCTGTTTCTATGGGAGGCAAGTATACAGAGGCACAAAAAAAGGCTACTGCAAAATATCAAAAAGAAAATACTGAGATGGTTAGCTTTAGAGTACCTAAGGGAAAAAAAGCAGAATATAAAGCCCTAGCAGGTAAAACAGGAAAGAGCCTCAGCTCTTTAATAATTGATATGCTGGAGGAAAAGCTAAAGGAGGAGCACTAAGCCCCTCCTAATTTTTTGCTATTTTTCTTTATGTAATTTATCTTTGATCTCCAGCCCCACCAGTACCGCTAAAAGGATCACAGTAATATACTCTATCCAGTTAGGGCTCCTCTGAGGCTCTGTAGTGCTTTCTGGAGTATTTACAGTACTTACCTCATTAACTGGCTGTATCTGGCTCTCCTGCCCCTCTGGGGCTGATATAGAAATATTATAGCTATCTCCTGTAATCTCCAGCTTTACATCTACGCCCTTAGCCTCAATATTGATATTCTTATCAGCTATAGAGGTAGTCTCTGGAGCCTCTGGAGTGGCTGTATTTGAGCCTTTAGCCTCTGGAGTGGATACAGTTACAGGTACCGTAACATTTACAGGCTGTGAGGCATTTGTGGAGGCTGTGGCTGGCTCCTGCTTATCCTGTTGATAGTAATTATTTACAGTAGAGCTATTATTACTGTTTTCCATTCTGGAGCTCTCACTCCTGCTATTGTCCGTATTACTCACAGAGGAGGAGTTTGTTGTATTTCCTCCTACTGAGGAGCTACTGTTAGTAGTGCTGTTATGCTGGCTATTATCTATTGTACTTGTAGTAGTACTGTGATCGCTGTTATCTGTAGTGGTATCTCCTCCGCCTGTCTGATCCGCATTACTAGGAGTAGAGGGCTTAGGATCCTCTGTAGATGGTTCTGTGGTATCTGGCTTATCTGGTTCTGTCGGTTTAGGATCCGTAGGCTCTGGATCTGAGCTATCCCCTGTATCTGGTTTTTCTGGATCTGTCGGCTCCGTAGGTGTGGGATCTGTTGGCTCTGGATCCGTCTTACCCTCATCCCCTCCACTAGGGGGCGTTACTGGATCCGTGGGATCTGGTGTAGATGGTTCACTAGGATCTGGATCTACTGGCTCTGTCGGCTCTATATACTCCTCATAGGAGAGTTTTATACAAGTAGCTCCATAATCTGGATCTATATAGTCACTTTCCCAGCTAAGAGGCTCTATCCCTGCCTCATGGTAAAACTCTTTGCTATCCTCAATACTTTCCATGCTGTAGGAGCCTGTACTAAACAGATCCGCTCCTCCTACGCTGGCTGTATTAGCATATAACAGAGTATTCTCCAGAGTAAGGGAGCCCCAGTTAGCTATACCGCCTCCATAAGCTCCTACATTGCCTGTTATCGTACACTCTGTAAGCGTGGCTGTACTTGTAGGATCATCCAGATAGATACCTCCGCCCCTTACTGTAGCTATTCCGCCTGTAAAGCTACTGTTACTAATATCAGCGGTACTCTTATAGCCTATCAGAATATGAGCCCCATAATCGTTCTTATTGTCCTTAAATGAGCTATTCTTTATCGTACAGCTTGCGTAACTCATATTTATAGCTCCATTAACCCCACAATTCTTAAAAGTACATCCTGTAATACTTACTGCCCCTGTTATCCTTAGATAAGGTGCTAAGAGCTCTTTTCCAGCTCCATCGAATATTAAACCTGTAAAGCTGGTTATCTCCTCGCTCTGGGTGTTCTCTACAATCTCCATATATCCCCCAGAGCTCTTAAGTATAACCGTTTTAGAGCTATCTCCTAGACTGGCTCCCTCTGGTATCCAGATCACAGCCTCTATAAGTATAGTATCCAGATTAGAGGCTTGATCTATTGCATTTACAAGCTCCTCATAACTTGATACTGTTACCGCTGGTGCTCCTGTTTCTGCCTGTACTCCCAGCGTGTTACATAGCAATACCAGCACTAAGGCTACTATTGCCACTCTCCTTAACTTTCTTTTGTTCATCCTGTAAATCCTCCTGTATTACTTATTTAGCCCCTGTATGAGGCTATGAGAATATTATACAGGAGGGCATAAGAAAAGAGCTGTAAACCATTAGTTTAATGATCTACAGCTCCACGCTCTTTTATATTTCTCCATTCTCTCTCAGATACTCCAGAAAGCCCTCACAGCCCTCCTCTACATCGGTATAAGTCTCATCAAAGTTACCTGTATACCACGGATCCGCTATATCCCTGCTCGATCCTGCAAAACTAAGGAGCTTGTATATCTTCCCCTCTGGATCATTGTTTAGCATCCTGTTAAGGTTCCGTATGTTAGCGGTATCCATGCCTATAATGTAATCAAACTTATCATAATCGGCTAATGTGATCTGCTTAGCTCTATGAGGCACTAAAGGGATCCCTACCTCTCTCAGCTTGTTTACTGTGCCTCTATGTGGATGGTTTCCAATCTCCTCCCTACTCGTTGCAAAGCTATCTATGATAAACTGATCCCCTAAGCCCAGAGCGTTTACCTTGTGGGTAAATACGCTCTCACTTAAGGTTGATCGACAAATATTACCATGACAGCAAAAAGCTACTCTTATCATTGTTTTCTCCTGTTCTTAAGCTATTTTCAAGTATATATTTCTGTCTGCTATATGTTCACAGTAGTGCAGATGTTGCCGTGGCAAACCATGAGCACTTTAATTTTATCTTGCATATCTTCGTT